>VTLG01012618.1_pt1 | contig 10591 bp, 20 predicted proteins | sample 4694571 | NCBI WGS metagenome assembly VTLG01 (sample SAMN12604809, study PRJNA352737) | marine metagenome | biome: ENVO:00000447; feature: ENVO:00000209|ENVO:00000569|ENVO:01000036; material: ENVO:00002151; isolation source: viral sequences binned using virsorter ... | reverse complement strand
AGATTTTGCAGATTGTGAATTGGCATATACGAGCTTTTTAACTGCAGTAAGAAAAATAAAATGGAGGTGGAATGGTATGTTTCAACAAAATATGAAAAACAAAGAAATAAGAATACATCCAACACAAAAACCTATCGCATTATACGAATGGCTTTTAATGAACTATGCAAACAAAGGTGATAAAATTTTAGATACTCATCTTGGAAGCGGCTCAATAGCTATTGCTTGCCATAACTTAGGATACGATTTGGAAGGATATGAATTAGACAAAGAATATTTTGAAGCTGCAAGTAAAAGATTAAAAGAACACCAACAACAAATAAGAATGTTTAAATGAAATTTGAAACACAAAAAGAACAAGAACAGTATGCTTGTAACCCTGTAGGCAAAGCACGTATTATAGTAGATAGTTTAACAGAAGACGTAAAACTACAAAACAAACTATTAGAAATACTTACGCATAATTTAACTTCTGAACAGATAAATAAACTATATGACAAACGTAGGTAAATGCCACCAAAGAAAAATAAGAGAAAAGCTAGAGAAAACAGAAGCTAATAATTTATTTGGTAAATATTGGGAAAATATTAACTTATGTAAAGAAAACGCTGTTGTAAAAGAAATAACAAGAAAAGAAGCTTTACCCTTAATTCTAAAATATGAATGGTTAGGTACTTTACCAATAAATTTTACAAAGTTTGTAGGTTTATATTTTGACAATTATTTAGTTGGTGTATCTTGTTTTCACAATATTAACGTAAGCGGTAAATATTCTTTATTCGGTTATGAAGCTTGGTGTTTAGGTAGAGGTGCTTGTGTTCATTTTGCGCCTAATTGGTCTGGAAGTTTTTTAGTTAGTTCTGCTTGCAAATTATTATTTGGCAAATCAAAACCTGTTTATGTAGTTGCTTATTCTGATTATGATGCAGGAGAAATTGGCACTATATATCAAGCGTGTAATTGGACTTTTTTGGGAAAAATTAAAACGCAAGTTTGGAAAGATAAAAACGGTAAAGACTGCAGTATAGCACCACATACACGAGCCGTAACAGGTTTTCAAAGAAGCAAAAACCCACAACTAAAAGCAACTAAAGAACAAATAAAAATTGAAACAAATAAATTAATAGAACAAGGTTATAGAAAAGTAAAAAAAGAACGGGGTAAATATGCTTATGTATATGGTGTTAAATGTAAAGACAAAAGGATAATGCAGAAAATATTAAAAGAAAAATCTAAAAAATATTTAAAAAGAAATATGTAATATGAAATTAGAAGAACTTGAAATTATAGATATACTTAGAGGGTTTAAAAAAAATATACAACCTTCTGAATACGAGTATAACAGGTTCGACGCAGAAGACAAAAAAAATATTTACGAAATAAAAGTAAGAAGTAAATACTTTGAAAACACTTTTATAGAATTTGACAAGTACAGCTATAACACAATGTACGCACAGGAATTTGACAAAATATTTATATACGTTGTTAAAATGGAAAACACTATATATTTATTTAATGTTAGTAGGTTATATATGCGAGGGTACGACTTTAACTGGAAAATAAAACACTTAAATAGACAAACGGAATTTAAGAGAAACGATAAAATACAAAAAATAATAGGTTCTATAAACACAGAAGAAGCGATATTTACAATAGATTGTTCATAAATATATCAAATAATTATAAAACAAAAAGTTATTATTTATATTATTGAAACGTGAAAAGTATTAGTAAATTAAAAAAGGAACTAGACAAATGGTTTAGTTTATTTATTAGACTAAGACACGCAAGTAAACCAGACGGAATAGTAATTTGCTATACTTGTAACAAAACAGCACACTATAAGAAAATGCACGCAGGACACTTTATGAGTAGAAGACACTTAGCTACAAGGTGGCACGAAGACAATGTACAGGTTCAGTGTCCTAAATGCAACCTTTTTGGACAGGGTGAACAGTATACTTTTGGTAAACTTTTAGACGTTAGAGTAGACGACGGTACAGCGGAAAATTTGAAATTATTAGCTACAAGAAGTACAGTAAAGTTTATGCGTTGTGACTATGAAGAATTAATAAAAAAATATAAAGAAAAAGTAAATGTTATCAAAGCCGATTTGTCTTAATTATAAGCACGAAATAGCTTTAAGTGTATATTTAGAAATGATAACTACAAGTATAAAAGATATTACAAAAAACGAAGAAAAATATAATAACTTTATAGACGTTGCTAATATTATAATAGAACACCATAATAACTACAAATCAGATGTTTTAGGAATGGCAAACTATCAAGACTTTATAAGTTTAATACCTACACACTTTACAGCTATGATAAACGGTTATTTAACAGGAATAGAAAACGAAACAAATAGAAACACGGTTAGAGTATATAAACATATATTAAGCGAAGAAGCATATAATTATATAGATAAAGTACAAGACTTAGAAATTGAAAAAGATATATAAAATATTATCTGATCTTAGAAGTCACTTTGAGAAAATGACTTACGGACTTACAACAGACAAGAACGTAATAGACGAAGTTATACAAGAATTTTATTTATATATTTTACAAATGAACCCCGACACGCTAAAAGGAATATACGAAAAAGACGGTGAAAAAGGTTTAATAAAATATGCAGCTGTAGTAATACGTAGAAGTTTACAAAGTAAGAACAGCCCTTACTATTATAAGTTTAAAAAATACTACACAAGAATAGACGAAACAAGTAGTACAAGTACATACGACATAACAGAAAACGGTGAACTAACAAACCCTAAGAACCTTTATAATATACCAGAAGAAGTAAATACATTTAAGTATAAGAAGTTAGAAGAAATAGATTTACTTTTAGATTCTATTTACTGGTACGATAGGGAGTTATTTAAGTTGTATTATTACGAAGACAATACTTTAGACAGCTTAGCAAAGAAAACAGGAATAAGTAGAAACAGTTTATTTACTACAATAGATAACGTAAGACAATTACTTAAAGAAAAATTAAATGATTAACTTATATAAAGGTGACTGTTTAGAAGTTATGCAACAAATACCAGAAGGTAGTGTAGACGCAATAATTACAGACCCACCGTACGGAACTACTACTTGTAAGTGGGATAGTGTTATAGATTTTAATTTAATGTGGAAACAATTAAACAGAATAATCAAGCCGAATGGAGCAATAGTATTATTTGGATCTGAGCCGTTTAGTTCTGCTTTAAGAATAAGTAATATTAAAATGTATAAATATGATTGGATATGGTCAAAATCTAACCCTGCAAATATAGCTTTAGCAAATAGAATGCCTTTGAAGTATCACGAGATTATAAGTGTATTTTATAAAAAGCAATCAACTTATAATAAACAAATGATACAAAGAGATGAGTTAGGTAAAAAGAGATTGCAAAACAAAAATAATCCAATAAGGTTTAAAGGTTCAGATATACAAGGAACTTCTAAAATAATCAAAGATTATGATATTAATAAATATGATGAGAATTTTAAAAACCCAAGTACAATAATAAATTTTAAAGTTGAAAGAGGTAAAAAACACCCAACACAAAAACCTGTATTATTAATGGAGTATCTGATTAAAACATATACAAACGAAAACGAAACAGTTTTAGACTTTACAATGGGTTCAGGTAGTACAGGAGTAGCCGCAAAGAACTTAAACCGTAATTTTATAGGAATTGAACAAGATGAGAAGTATTTTGAGATTGCAGAAAAAAGAATTAAAGAAACCAAACAACAAACTAAATTATTTTGAATAGTTTTTTAGTAAATAAAGAAACCTATAAAGAACGGTTAAACATTTGTCGAGGTTGTGACGAATATTTTAAACCTACAGGAAATTGTAAATTATGCGGTTGTTTTATGCGTATAAAGGCTTCTATTTCAGTTATGGAATGTCCAATAGGAAAGTGGACTAAAACGAAGTTCGTAACAAAAGAATTAAAAGAAATACCTACACACCTAAAAAAAGAAATAAAGGAAGTATGGAAACTAATAGAAAACGGAAAAGTAAAAGACAATAAGTCTAAACAAAGATTAATAGAACTATATAATACAATACACGACACTTCATACAGCACTAAAACAAACTGTAGCAGTTGTTTACACAGTATTTATAATTTTATGAAAGACGTAATAACAAAGATATGAAGAAACGAAAGTTAAATAGTAAGAATCCTAAGTACAATAAGGATATTAAAAAAAAGGAATGGAGCAAACGAAAATTTATAAAAGAAATTAAAGGCGTTAAAATGTATTTTTTATGGGAATAAAAGAAAAGAGTAAATATTATTACGACACAGATCGTAACTTAGACAACAGTAAACAAATGATAAACCCTAAAATGTTATTGACTAAAGAAGAACTAGGGTTAGAACGAGTACCAGAATATTACAAAGGTAAAAACAGTTACGAAGCTAGGAAGGTATGCGACAACTTCGATTTAACGTATCACTTAGGAACTGCAGTAACTTACATTTTACGAGCATATCATAAACACGATACACCAATAGAATGTTTAACGAAAGCAATAGCACACTTAGAATTTGAAATAGAAAAATATGAGCAAGATAATAAAGGGTAAAAAGATAGGTAGGGAAAAGACAGCTTTTACTAAACCTTCTATAATAAACGAATACGAAAATATAGAAGACAAAGTAATAACACTACCAAAAATAATAAAAGAAGACTACGGTTTTGAAATGCATTTTGGAATAGAATACACAAAAGAAATAAAAGAACGAGGTTATCTAAATACTAAATACACACCACTATATAGAAAATGAAATACAATAACATAAAAAGAATACTAAGAAAACAAATAAAAAATAATGTAAATACTTATTGGACTTTTGACAAAGACAATATGGAATTTATACAAGTATATAAAATATACAGTAAAAAATATTCTATATACACACCGAAACAATTATTATATTTTTTAACAGACTTAGAAAATGCAATTTAATTGTAATATTTGCGGTAACACGAAAAACATATACAAAGTAAAGTTTACAGCAACTACAAGCGGGTTAGTATGTAAAGAAGCTTATTGTTGTAATGAATATATGAAACAAGTATTAACAGACGAATACGAAGGTATGCCAGAAATTAAACGAAACGAAATAAAACATAGTAGACAAGCAATAGAAGAAAAGTTTAATCATAAAATGAAAGGTGAATAGAACAGAACAGCAAAACAAGTATTACTTTAAATGTATAGTTTTACCTTTGGGTAAATATTTAGGCTATCACAAATTTGAAATGCACGAAATACTAAAAAGTATGTTTATACCAGATACAAGTAAAGAACTTAATAAAGAAGAATTTAACGACTATTGCGAACAGATAAGAGTTTGGAGTATGTCGGAATTTAATTTTGTCTTAGAAGAACCAGAAACAAACAAATAAGAAGTATTTATATTATATAATAATTGTTTAATCAATTTATTTCAATTATGGATAAAAGGAAAAATAACGGCGGTGCTAGAAAAGGAGCAGGTCGTAAGAGTAAAGCAGAAGAACAGAAACTTATAGAGAATTTAACACCTATGAACGCTAAAGCTTTAGAGGCGTTAAAAAAAGGTTTAGACAATAACGAACAGTGGAGCGTTAAACTATTCTTTGAATACTTTTACGGTAAACCTCAACAAAGAGTAGACGTAACAACAAACGACGAAAGTTTAAATATGCCTGTAATAAACTTTATAGACACTGAAACTGAATAGCAAATATAACAACCTGTTTACTTCTAACTGTAGGTATTACATAATAACAGGCGGTAGGGGTTCTGGTAAGTCTTTTGCGGTAACCGTATTCTTAACACTACTTACTATGTCTAAGAATGTTAGGGTACTGTTTACAAGATATACTATGATTAGTGCACACCTAAGTATTGTACCAGAATTTTTAGAAAAGATCGGACTGTTAGGATTTACAAGTATATTTAATATTAATAAAAGCGAAGTAGTAAATACTAAAACAAATAGTGATATTATATTTAGAGGTATTAAAACTTCTTCAGGTAACCAGACAGCAAGTCTAAAGTCTTTACAAGGCATATCTACTTGGGTACTTGACGAAGCAGAAGAACTAATAGACGAAAACACTTTTGACACTATAGATTTATCAATTAGAGAAAAGGAAGTACAGAATAGAATAATACTAATACTAAACCCTACAACAAAAGAACACTGGATATATAAACGATTCTTTGAAGCTAGGGGTGTTAGTGCAGAATTTAACGGTATTAAAGACAACGTATGTTATGTACATACTACATACTTAGATAATAAGAAGAACCTAAACGAAAGCTTTTTACAACGTATAAACACTATACAAGAAAACAATATAAAAAAGTATAATCATAAAATACTTGGCGGGTGGTTAGATAAAGCAGAAGGTGTAGTATTTGAAAACTGGAATATAGGTGAATTCAATCCTAACGGTTTACAAACTTCTTGCGGTATGGACTTCGGGTTTAGTGTCGATCCAGACACACTAATAGAAGTAGCTATAGATAAAACGAAAAAGAAAATATACTTAAAAGAACATATATATCGAAACGGTTTAAAGTCACACGAATTAGCTAAGATAGTATTAGACAAAATAGGTAACACACTTATAATAGCTGATAGTGCAGAACCTAGACTAATAGAAGACCTTAGACACTCGGGCGTAAACATAAGACCTGTAAAGAAGGGTACTATTGAAAGTGGTATTACACGAATGCAAGATTATGAAATAATAGTGTCTTCCTGTTCTACTAATATTATAAAAGAATTAAACAACTATATATACGCAGATAAAGGTTCTAAACTATACGTAGATAATTTTAACCACGCTATAGACGCAGTAAGATATAACGTAATATACCACTTAGACAACCCTAACGCAGGTAAGTATTTTGTACAGTAAACTAAAATCAATTAATTTATATTATATATTATGAAAGTAAAGTTATTTAAAAATAACAAGTCTTTTCGTTTTAATATACCTAAAAGTTGGGACGAATTAAATTTAGGTAGTTATATTAAAGTAATGAAAGTTTTAAAAAGTAAAGAAAAGATACACGAAATAGAAAAGATAATAAGGATACTTAATTCTATTACTGATATACCTAAAAGAGATTTATACGGTTTAGACGCAAAGAGTATAGGTAAATTAGGAGTACATTTAACGACATTCTTAGAAAGTGTACCTACACAAGAACTAAAACACTTTATAGAAATAGAAGGTGTTGAGTACGGCTTTCACCCAAAACTTGTAGATATGTCTTTAGGTGAATTTGTAGATTTAGAAACATACGTAGAAAACTTAGAAGACAATTTACATTTGATATTGAGTATATTATATAGACCTGTTACAGCAAAGAAAAAAGACAAGTATAGAATAGAGGAATATAAACCGAATAGAGAACGAGCCGAACTATTTAAGAAACACTTAACGGTTGGCGACTTTAACGGGGCGTCGGTTTTTTTTTACGATTTAGGAACGACACTTATAAACAATTCGAAGAAGTCTTTAACACAGACGAACAAGTAGAAGAAACAGGTTTTACAAAAGACGGACTAAGTAAAAAGTGGGGTTGGTACAATACTATATATATGTTAGCGAACGAAAACTTTTTAAACATAGAAAAAGTAGTAAAGAAACCCGCTTACGAATGTTTTAACTTTATGAATTATAAACAAGACGTAAACCAAAAAATAAAAGATGAGCATAGACGCAATAAGATTTAAAAGCTACAATAACGTAATAGATACCTTAGCTTGTGTAGGTGAACAGCATTTAAACATACAATCAGTTACAAGCGGTGATCTTTGGACACTCGATTTAGAAAAGAATACACTATTTCCTTTGTTTCATATAAACCCAGTAAACGTAACGGTAGGTATGAATACAAGGACTTTTAACTTTCAGTTATTTGTAATGGACTTAGTAGAACCAGACGAAAGTAACGAACAAGAAGTATTAAGTGACTGTTTAGAAATAATGAACGATATAATAGCAATATATAAACACGGTGAAATACTTTATGGGTACGACGAAGCAGCAGGTGAAGAACAGCGTTATTTTATAGATAACGACTTTACAATAGAACCTTTTACTGAAAGATTTGATAACGCAGTAACAGGTTGGGTAATGTCTTTTGCAATAACAGTAGAAAACGAATTAAACAGTTGTAACATACCAATAGACAATACAACTATATGTGTAAAATAAAAATAGGAAAATATAAAATAGAAATAGGTTTTTTTAAAATAACAATAAAATTATAAAATGGCAGACTTAGAAATTACAATTACAGAAAGTGTAACAATAAACGGAGCTAATAGAGGTTCTACAAATACACTTACTACAACAGGAATAGTAGACACCTTAGAACGTACTATCACTTGTACACACTCACAAACTACAACTATAGCAGAATTTGGAGCAACACCACACGCAGCAGCTAGTAATATAGATCGTGATAACGTCAAGTATATTAGAGTAACAAACTTAGACGATACTAACGAATGTATGTTAGGAGTAGTATCAGGTGCTTCTAATTATCAAGTACGACTTAGAGCGGGGGCTTCTCACCTTTTATATAACGGTGACGATATATTCGTAGCAGAAGAAGACACTACACCAGCTTTTGCAGCTATAACAGCTGATTTAGCTTCTTTACAAATACGCCCTAGCAGTTCAAATGATATTCAAGTAGAAATGTTTATAGCTAGCGTATAATGCCTTTCGGGTTAAAATACGATAGTATAGAAAACTACTTAAAGTCTTACGGTAAATATATTGTAAGACAAGCAAGAGGTATTTTAAAAAGTAAAGGTAAAGACACAACAGGTAAACTTTCAAGTTCTTTAAAATATAAAGTAACTAAAGAAAAAGAAGGTTTTGAAATAAAATTTTTAGCAAGTAAATACGCAGCTTTTGTAAATAAAGGTGTTTCAGGTACGAAAGGATCGAGAACCTATATAGACAAAGACGGTAAAAGAAAAAGAAGTCCTTTTAGATTTAAGAAACAACCGCCTTCAAATGTTATAGAAGGTTGGGTTAGACAAAAAGGAATACAAGGAAGAAGTAAAGGTACTAAATATAAACTAAAAGACGGAACAGTAAAAACAAGCGGAGCAGGGCGTTTTATGAAACGAAAATCTTTAGCTTTTGTAATAGCAAGAAGTATAAAGAAAAAAGGAATACCAGCAGCAAGTTTTTATACACAGCCTTTAAGTTATAGCTATAACGTATTTAAAAAAGAAATGATTAAACACTTTAAAGAAGACGTATTAAACAATATAAAACAATTTAAGTAATGCCAGTAACAATAGAACAGAAACCTAGATACAGACTTATTCCAGCAGCTAGCAATATTATATTTACTGTAAAAGACGACGTAACTATAAACCCTAGCAATAATAAGTTTAAAATAAAATACACTGCAGAAGTTTATGTACATAACATAACTTCAGGTTTAACAAATACAGCAAATAGAGTAGCAGTTTTAAAAGTAACACCTAACGCAGTAGGAGCGGGTATATTTGATTTATCACCTATATTAGAAAACTACGTTTCACCAGACTATGAAGGGGGTGTAGTACATAATTCTACTTCGTCTTTTTTTTCACAGTATAACGGTACAGATTATTCAGAAACAACGCCGCATACAATACACCAGATAGACGACTTTAGTACAAACAGAAATAGTGTTAGGTTTTTTACAGTTAGGTTTAACGTAGAAGCGGCAAATAGTGCAACAGGTTTAGTAACTAAACAATATACTTCTAATACAACTGTAGACGATTTTTTAATATATAACGGTGTACTTTACGATACTGATATTTTAAATTTAGATAGCCTCGGTAGGTTTGGTTATAACTTAGGTAACGCGGGGTTTATTTTAAATAGTAATACAGATAGTTTTTTAACAAACGCGCCAAAAACACAATACGTAAGAACAGCCGACTATTTAACTTTAGGGTTTTTTAATCAATACGACTACGATTTTAGAGTTGGTACAAGTGGTATTCAATACCCAACTGTAAGATACATTAAAATACAATTCTATTACAACGGAAGTACAACAGGTTCTTTAATTACTAAACAAATACACCCCAGTACAGGCGGTCACTCTGGATATATGGCAGACAGTAATAACAAACTACAATTTGTAGGAGTAGGTACAGGTAATTTAGTAGGATCAGGTGAAACACTACCTACTAACTGGGACTATTACACAGTATTAGCTTATGACTACATAGATAGTTTAGTAAGCGATACTTACTATTTTTATAATCAAAGTGAAGACTGTAAAAACTACGAAACAATACGTTTAACGTGGTTAAATAAGTTCGGTGTATGGGACTACTACAACTTTACGAAAAAGTCTATTAGAACCTTAAATACACAACGTAAAAGCTACACACAAATAACAGGCACTTGGAACGAAAGTAAGTTTAGATTAAACGGTCATAGTGGCGGTAAAAAGAATTACAATAGTTCAATAAACGAAAAGATAACACTAAATACAGATTATATAACAGAAGCAGAGGCTATTTGGTTAGAAGAACTGTTTATA
>VTLG01014351.1_pt1 | contig 10592 bp, 9 predicted proteins | sample 4694571 | NCBI WGS metagenome assembly VTLG01 (sample SAMN12604809, study PRJNA352737) | marine metagenome | biome: ENVO:00000447; feature: ENVO:00000209|ENVO:00000569|ENVO:01000036; material: ENVO:00002151; isolation source: viral sequences binned using virsorter ... | reverse complement strand
AATAGTATAGTAATAGATATTTAGATTCATAAATATGGGTATGGCTGTAGGTAAAGAAGTCTTCTCACAGATACTCAGAAGTGCCGAAGGTGTACGTAGAGCTCAAGGTTTAACTAAGAAATCATTAAGTTGGTTTCAACGAAAAGTTAAGCAAGCAACTAAGGGCGATAAGGTATCTATAAAGTCGGTTCTATCAAGAACAGATTTGATGGTTGCGAAACTTCTTACTGGTAGAATGTATCATTTTAGATATGATCCAAAATGGAAAGTGAAGTTACCATATTGGGATACCTTTCCATTAGTAATACCAATCGACTCTTATGGAGATGGTTTTGATGGATTAAATCTTCATTACCTACCAGTGAGATTACGTGCCAAGTTATTTGATGCACTTACTTCTGTTCTAACTGATAAGGGTTTGAATGAGACGGCAAGGTTTAAATTAACATATAGTCTTTTAAGTGGAGCAAAGAAATATAGATTATTTAAGCCAACATATAAGAGGTATTTGTATTCAAAAGTAAAATCAAGATTTTTACTTATTCCTCCAGAAGAATGGCAGGTTGCTTTATTTTTACCAACACAAAAATTTGTTAAAGCAAAAGCAAATCAAGTTTGGAAAGATTCAAGAAAGATTGGAAGAGGTAGATAATGTCTGTTAATATTAATGATCTGGCAACTAAGATAGGGAAATCTGGAACTATGAATCCAAATCGGTATGCCGTAAACATAACACCACCCATACAAGCAAACACATTTACAAAACTTCTCGGTGATGAAATATCGCCAAGAATACAAAGAATAAGTTTACCAGAGAGGGCATTGACAACTATTCAACAAAGATCTTCATACAGAGAAAGTATAAACATTCCAAAAGGATATGGTAGTTTTTCTGATCTAAGTATGAGTATATTGTTGTCAAGTGATATGAGAGAAAGAAAACTACTAATGGCATGGCACGATCTTATTATATCACCAAATAAAAATTTTCATCCATCCTATTTAGATGATATTGTGGGTCGAATAACTATTCTAACATATGGAAATGGAACTATAGATGAAAATGATGCATCTACAGCAGAGCAACATACATTTTATGGTTGTTATCCTTTGACTGTTGGAGATGTCGATCTTACTTATACATCAACAGATGAGGCTGCTACTATTGATACTACATTTACATATCGATATTTTACTATGAAAGGTGGTAGTGTTGGTGAGGAAATATCTCGAAGAAGATCATTAGGTGATGTTAAAATTAACCCTACTAATAGTACGGCAAGAGCATTACCAGCGGCCTCAATACCAAATGAAGTACTTGAACGAAATCCAAGAGGCTTTGATTCAGGTTCTGCATTGTCATATGATACTGAGGCTTTCTTTTAATAGTTAATAAGGTATCTTCATTCCCATCTTCTTGAGTTCATTCTCTGTAAGTATTTGGAAGCTGATATTATTCTGTCGAGCAAATTCTTTCGCAGCTTCCCACTTAGAGACATTGCGTGTGTAAGTATATACCTCACTTAGATGTTTTTTGGTTTTTCGTTTTTGATATCTTGGTTTCATAGTTTGTCTAAGTGGTTTGATTTCAAATAATACTGTTTGACCATTTGTGAACTGGACAGTGAAGTCCACATAGTATCGGTGCATTCTTCCATCTAACTTGGAACGGTATGGTACAATAGTTCCTTCACTCATCCATTTTTTAACATTTGGATTTGCATCACACCATTTGCACATTTGCAGTTCCCAAGAACTACGGTATACAGGGTCATGAGAACCTCGGTATTTACTATTCTTCGGAAGTTTATAAATACCCTTTCGTGGTTTATGGTCACTTTTTGACATTATAAATATTTATCAGGAGTATATATGGCAGAAACATCAGTTCAATTTCCATCAACATTAACAGAGAGTGAACGATTTTTTGTTCAGTTTGATATTTTTAAACTTGCATCCCCATTGGAGAATATTAAAGGTGATACATTAATGGGTGCTATTCAAGGTGGTGTTAATAATCCAGCGGAAATAGCTAATATAGCAGAAATGTTAGGCGATATTCATGGAACATTTGATTACTCACAAACGGCAGATACGTTATTATACTCCATACAATTACCTCTTCAAGAATCGCCAGGTGAAGGTTCTAATTTAAGTTATAGTGATGACTCAGTAAAGACTGCGGCTAATATAGGTAATATAATAAATGCAGTAGCAAAAGGTGGTGGCTCTGAAGCTGCAAAAGCAGTAGGTGGCACTGTTGAAGCTGAAGCTATGAGAATGATACCAGAAGTTGCTCAAGGTATGTTTGGTAGACTTCGAGGTAAAGTAAAGAATACGATGCAACAGACATTTTTCGAAGGGCCATCTAAGAGAGATTATTCATTCAGTTTTGAATTGATTGCAAGAAATGAGTCTGATTCTAAAGCTATGTCTACTATAGCTAACAGGTTTCAATATTTTGCGAATCCTGGCTTAAGTGGTCAAGGTAACTTTTGGACTTATCCAGAAGTAGTAAGATTTTTCTTTATGGAAAGAGATGGTGATGAATTCAATAACATTCACGTATTATCTTCTTCAAGAACCGATATAGTACAAATGAATGAAGAGAGAAAGTCTCTTGGGTTAGGAAACTATGAATCAAAAGCCTGTTTTATAACTTCAGTTAATATTGAATATGGAGATGATGATTATTTACTATTTAGTTCTCAAAGTGGTAGTACAGGTATTGGTAAAATGAAATTGACACTTGCATTACAAGAAGTAGAATACTTTTCAAAAGAAGATTATCGTAGAAATGGCGATCCAGAGATTCGGTAATTGGAGTTATTAAACCATGGCAAAACAACATAGTTTTTTTAGAAATTATCCAACCAGAGAATTAAAGCAAGATGGTGTAACCAAGACTATCGTTGACCTATCGAGATATGTAAGGTCATCGAATGATTTGTTACTCAAAAAATATCAATATTTCGACTATGAAATAAATGGGTCTGAAAGACCAGACCAAGTATCATATAAGGTTTATGGAAGTACTGAGTTTTATTGGGTTATATTAGTCACTAATAATATTAGAAATATATGGACAGAGTGGCCATTGGGTCAAAATGAATTTGAAAGTTATATTGTGAAAAAGTATGGATCTATTTCAGCTGCACAAAGTAGTGTATATAGGTATATTGCTCAGCAAGATATATATAAAGGATCTACAGTAGGTGGCACTTTGCCTGAACTTATTATTGCAAATGGTGAACCAATAGATGCAACTACAGTAACTGATTATAGTTTAGTTGGCGCACCAAGCAATACTGATTATAGAATCACATCAGATTATGAAAGAGAAGTTGATTTGAATAATGCTAAGAGAAAGATAAAATTGGTTAATAGAGTTTTAGTTACGACTATAAGAGATGAGTTAAAAACTCTTTTTGGTAATTGAATGCTCCCATCACAAATAGATATTACATCTGTAAAAATATTTCCAACAGAAGGTATTGGTATTGACGTTGGATATGTTTTTAGTTTACTGAGAATACGAGAATCTATAGTTCATGAATTTATAAGTGGTGATATAACCATTGAAGATGAAAGTAACCTATATGAAACTTTACCTATAGTTGGTCAGGAACAGATTCAGATTACTATTAGACATAATGACACTGAAGAATTAATCGTTGGAGTTGTGTATGCGCTTAAAGAGTTTCAGAAGATAGATGCTCGAAGATCTTCATATAAGTTATTCTTCGTTTCTATAGAGAAATATTTTAATCAAAATAATAGAGTTGCACGTGCATTTACAAATACAGCACCTCATGAAATTATTACCAGTATATTTAAGTCAGATGTTCCAACCAAGAAGGGAGTTATCATTGAGTCAATGAGTGGTAATATAACATACATTGCTCCCAATATCACTCCATTTAAAACAATAAGAAGTGTTTTAAAACAATGTGAAAGTTTAGCTAATGGAACGAGTAACTTTCTATTTTTTGAAAATAGGCAGGGATTTATAATTGCTTCTTTAGCTTCATTATTAAATCAAAAGGTTCTATATGAATATAGCTATAGTGAAGGTTTAGGTAGCGATAGTATACAAGCTGATAGCATAAATCGTGATCCATTTACTATTGAAGATTTTCAAGTTATTAAGCAAACAGATACATTTTCTGCGATAACTGATGGTATGTTTGCATCTCAGTTGCGTAGTATTGATTTGATAACCAGAGAGTATGGAACTAATAATGAAATATATGACTATGATTATCATACAGAGTTTGATACTTTTGCTCATTTAAATTCTAATCCATTATACAGAAAGTTGGTAGGAATATCGAATAATGCTGAGGGTAGACAATATTTTTCATATACTAATGAGAGGGCCTTAGATAATGATTATGTTAAGGCAAATCAATCTAATATGAGAGTTGATTTTTCAAGTAAAACTCGGTTGCGTAATAAAATACAAAGGAGTATGATTGATGCATATGCATTTAGACTGACAATTCCTGGCAATATCTTATTATATCCAAGTAATATTATACATTTGAATATCGCATCAAATGTAACAGGAGAAGGAGATATGATGCTGTCTGGTAATGTTTTAGTAACATCTGTGACTCATGTGATATCTGGTGCAGAAAGAACATATAAGCAAATTGTAGAGACAACAAAGGATTCTCATATAGGTTCTCATAGAAGTAATAAAGGTAGAGTTGATTTGAAGGATGATGGGTTTCGAAGAGGGTTTATGAGATAATGCCTGAGTTTTTACCTAATTTTACATTTGCACCATTTACTGCTACTATAGAAGAAACAACTGATCCACTAAAGTTAGGTCGTGTGCGTGTACGAGTTCATGGTATTCATAATCCAGATGAAACAGAAGTACCAACCAATGCATTACCTTGGGCTCATGTCACCTACAATGATTCTAATAGAATGTCAGTTCCAACCAATGGAGAATGGGTTATTGGATTTTTTCTTGATGGAGATGAAGCACAGAAGCCAATAATCATAGGAACACTTCCAGGCATCAATGATGTTGAACCATCTACAAGTAAGTGGGCAAGGAATGATTCTGGAGACACAGGTGTATCCAATGCATCTCAATATACAAAGAAAACCACACAACATAAAGGAACTGATATTACAGAACCTGCTAATGGTTATGGTGCAAAGTATCCACACAATAAAGTTATTGAAACATCCAGTGGCCACCTGATAGAAATTGATGATACTCCAGATAAAGAACGAATACACATCTATCATAAGAGTGGATCATTTAGTGAGTTTCATCAGGATGGGACAAAAGTAGATAAGACAGAGAAAGACAAATATACGATCACATTAGGCAAAGAGTATATTGCAGTAACAGGTGACTACAAGATAGAAGGTGGTGGTGGTGCTGAGTTTAAGATTAATTCTACTGGCGGAAAATTATCCTTTAAGAACACATTAGATACTACTGGTTTAAAGGGTATTGTGGATGATATCGTTACTTTACTTAATAGTTTAATAGGGAACTTACAAAGTATGGACACAGTTGGCCCTCCTCCTGCACACGTTGCAGGGCCTGGACTTTTAGCAAATATGACAGTTAGACTTGCAGATGTTGTCGCACTTCAAACCAAGATTACATCACTTCTGGAATAATAAATATAGATAATGGGAACTCTTACACGAAACAGTACATCAATAACCGATCTGAATCTGTCCTTCGAAATCAATAGTAATACTGGTGATTTAAATAAGCTATCGACTGATGCAGTTATTCGTCGTTCATTAGATACCATATTAACTACAGGTATGATGGAAAAACCATTTCGTGAAGATTTTGGTTCTGATGTTGCTATAAGATTATTTGAGGTTGCAGGTAGTCGTGATATTCCTGCAATTAGATCTCAAATAAGAAACTCAATTGAAAAAAATGAACCGAGAATTAAACTGATTGATCTTGTAATAAAATTTAATCCGAATCATCATAGGCTTGAATTAACAATATCGTATATGATTAAAAAAACATCTGAGATAGATGAGATACAAACTATGCTATCTCTTTCCGAGTAGTGGGGTATATAAATGGCACGAAGAGATCTTAAAGTTACAGAATTAGACTTCGACCAGATAAAGACTAATTTCAAGAACTTTTTAAAAACACAAACCGAGTATAGTGATTATGATTTTGAATCGTCTGGATTTGACACATTATTAGATGTTTTTGCTTATAATACTCATTATAATGCTTTCTATATAAATTCAGCAATTAATGAATCATATCTGGCAACTGCTCAACAAAGAAAGAACTTAACAAAGGCTGCACGATCATTAGATTATATACCCAAGAGTAGAAGTGCGGCTTCCATATCTGTTGATTTTAATATTGCAATACCTCAAAATACATTAGTTTCAATATATGGTTCTACAACATATGGAACTATACAATTGAACCGACGAAATAGGTTTATTACAACAATTGACAATAAAAGTTATACATTTATGAATTTGGTTGCTCAAAACTTAACACAGGGAGAATCTTCTTCATCTGGTGGTGTTACATATGAAAATTTTACTGCAACTGATGTAACAATCGAACAGGGTGAATTTACTACATTTAAATTTACTGTTGATGCTACAGATGATGAGCAGAGATTTATTATTCCTTCTGCGAATATTGATACCAGTGTTCTAACAGTTAGTGGTGTTAAATCTGGAGAAACTATATCTTCGACATATGTTTCACATAAAACTATAAGTCAGCAGGATATAACTGGAACAACATATGTATATTTTCTTTTTGAGAATAGTGATGGTGACTATGAACTTCGATTTGGTGATGATTCGTATGGTCGAGCTCCAGATAATAATGAAGTTATAACAATAGAGTATCTTGATACTGATGGTTCTTTAGCTAATGGTGCTAACGACTTTTCGGCTTCAGCAAATATTCTTGCATCTGGTAATATAATTTCTGATGCAACCGTAGTAATTACAACAGCTGCTCGTTCTGCTGGTGGTGCAGAGAAAGAAACTAATGAATCTATTAGAAATAATGCACCACTCAGTTTCAAATCACAAGATCGTGCAGTTATTGCAGATGATTATGGAGCTTTGATTCAAAGTAATTTTACTAATATTGAGACTACTGCTGTATGGGGTGGTGAAGATAATGACCCACCGAGATATGGTCAAGTATTTATGGCGGTTAAACCATATGGTTCTGATTATTTAACAGATACTGAAAAGGATGATGTTACTACATATATTAAAACCAAGATGGTTGGTTCTATTAGACCATCATTAATAAATCCACAATATATTAATATAGTTCCTACGATTACTGTTAAATTTGATAGTAAGAAATCAACATTAACTTCAGCTGATCTTAAGGATTTGGTTCTTGCAACTGTTACTGATTATTCTACTAACAATCTACAGAAGTTTAATACTGTATATTATAACTCACAGATAATAGATGAAATAAATGATTTAGATAATTCCATTCAATCAATTACTGTTGATTTAAAATTGAGAAAAGAGTTTATGCCAACATTAGGTACTGCATCTTCATATGTACTATCATACCAAAATGCATTTCATTATCCACATACTGGACATTTAGGTTCAATAACATCAACAGAATTTACTTATAATACATATACAGGTTCGTCTATCAAATTAAATTCTACTGGTGGATTAACAATAACTGCTTTGGTTAGTGGTGTAGAGACTACTGTTGTAGAAAATGCTGGAACTGTTGATCAAACAACTGGAGTTATTACATTGAGTGATTTTGCACCAAGTGCCGTAACTGATAATATGTTGAAGGTTGATGCAAAGCCAGATTCTAATGATATAACAAGTGCTCGTGATTATATTGTGCGTATTCAAGAAGCAGATATAACACTTAATATAACAGACATAACTTCATCAACATCATTAACAACTGCATTATCATCTGGAACTACTACTGGTGGTAGTACGGTATCTTATTAGGAATTTTGAATGGCATATAATATTAGAGGAAAGACATTATCAACTGTTATACCACAAAGCTTATATAATAAGTATCCTAATTTTATTACATTTTTGGATAAGTATTATGATTGGTCAAGAAAGTCAACACTTGATGTAGGTTCTCATGAGGGTAATCTTAATGTAGCGTCTAAATTTTATGGAATAAAATCAGAATTCTATACTAATAGAGAAGTAACAAATGTACTTAATACATCGTTCACTGTTGATTTTAGTGGACAGCGTACTTTTATTCCAACAGAAAAAATTGTTGGAGTACGGCCATTAACTAATCCTTTAACTCTTACGATAGGTACAGCAAGAGATTATGTTATTGAGAAAATATCTAATCCAAAATTAACTTTTTATCAAGACCAGCAATACAAAATTACAAATAGTACTGGAGCAACTTTATATATTAAAGATGAGCAAACAGGTGGTAGTGGTAATCAATATACAACTGGTGTTACTACAGATGGAACAACAACTACTATAACCACAACTTCTGCTACTCCAAGATTATATTATACGGTTGAGGGGTATGATGGTATTGGTATTATTGATGTTGAAGAAATGTCAGCTGAATTTACGTATACAGCAACTACTGTTATAAACACAACCGAGCCAGGTGGTGGTGGATATACCAATTCTATATTTGGATTTGGTCAGGTAACTAATATTTTATTTAATCCAGACTATCTTGTTGATGCATATGATACTTTAACAACCAGAGATGCTCCTGATGCATTTTTCTTTAAGTATCTTGAGAGTTATGGATTAGGTGATATTTTTTCTAAAACTATTAAAAATAGAAGTTCTACTGATGACTTTATTCGTTTTTTGAATTCAAAGGGAACACCAAGTGCAACCAAGTTTTTCTTTCAAGCATTTTTTCAGAAAGATGTTGAATTGGTGTTTCCTGGCGAAAATATGATTAAAACTTCTGATGGTGATTATTTTGTTAAACAGAAGATGATAATAAAATGTACAAAAGCACTTGAACTTACCAGAAATAGAAGATTGAAAGGAACTGATTCTGGAGCATATGCAACTATTGAATCTGTTCAATATAATGCAACTAATGACTATTATGAAGTGTTTATTAATAAGTCAACTATAAATGGTACATTTCTTATTAATGAGAGTATCTTAGTTATTGATAATACAGATGCATCTATTGAGTATGATATAGTGGGAACTCTTCAGGGATTATACTATGGAGCCGATGTTACCCAGCCTGGCATAGAATATGATAAGGGAGAGATTATATCTAACACATATACAATTGAGGGTGAGTCAAAAATTATAGGATTTACTGTTGATGGTATAAGTACAACTGGAATAGATGCTACTACTATCACATCTGGTGGAACTAACTATGTTGTTGGTGATAGATTACATTATCCTAAACCAGCGGAACGATTAACATTTTCTGCAACGATAAACGCCACTGGTCAATCATCCCCTATTTCATTTACTGGGCCAAATGATGAATATACTTATGCAGCTGGAGTGACTCCATCCATTAAAATAACTCTTGAGGATGATGTTAAGAATTCTACACTATTCACAACAGATTCAGATACTTATAATGAAGCTGTTGTTGAAATTAATGGAACTAACTATACTGCCACTGATATTGTAGAGGCTACTCCTGATGTTCTAACTCTTCCTACTATTGCTACTGGTGAGACTTTAACTATTCAAGCTGGTCAATTAATACGAGTAACAGTTGCGGCTGATAATATTGTTGATAGACTTGTAGATACTACTTTCTTCGACACAACAGCAGGAGTTGTTAATACTGCGGCTACTGGATATGTTTCACGTGTTCATGCAACTACTGGAGCTATAGAAGAAATTAAACTTGATAATGCTGGTGCAGGATATAGAAAACGACCAACTACCACAAGTGGAATTACAATTATAACAGATGGTAAAACATTAACTCATCCATCATTAGTTGGTACAGCTGCAAGTAAAAGTACTGTAACTCATCCAACACATAACTCAATAACACACTCAGCTGAAGCTGGTTTTATTGTTGGTGAAGAGATAATAGGTGATGTTTCTGGTGCAAGTGGTATTGTTATCAAAGAAACAAGTACCACATCATTACAGGTTACTGGTGTTGCAGAGGAAAATCAATTCTCAACATCTGACACAATTACTGGTCAAGTTTCTGGTGCTACTGCAACTGTATCTGCTGTTGTTGGTTCATTCGGTAAAGGAGAAACGATAACTGGTACTAATACGGCATTAACTATAAGTGGTGGTACAACATTTCCAGTTGGTAATGTATTAAATCAAACAGTATTAACTCACCCAAGTGCATCAGCATTTACTGCTGGTACAATAGTTAGTCAAGATACTACTAATGCAGCTGGTGTTGTTATCACATCAACAAGTGGTTTAACTCATGTTAGAGATTTAGGATTGGGTACTTGGGGAACAGGTACAGATGTGGTTACAGTAAGAACATTAACTCATCTTGCCCATACTGGTAATGCATTTACAGTTGGTGAAACTCTTACACAAGCAGCTTCTGGTACTGACCCTACTGGTGTTGTTGTAACTGCTAA
>VTLG01013833.1_pt1 | contig 10592 bp, 8 predicted proteins | sample 4694571 | NCBI WGS metagenome assembly VTLG01 (sample SAMN12604809, study PRJNA352737) | marine metagenome | biome: ENVO:00000447; feature: ENVO:00000209|ENVO:00000569|ENVO:01000036; material: ENVO:00002151; isolation source: viral sequences binned using virsorter ... | reverse complement strand
AAGACTAAGGAAGCAGAAGAAACAATAGCAGCACTTTCAGATATTCCTAAGAAGTTAGTAAAGGAATTACCATTAAGAGATGTAGCTATTATAATGGGTAAGGTAGCAGGGTTGCAAAGTAAACAAAAGACCTTATTAAAAAAGATAATTGAAATAGATGGAGTTGAATACGGAATGCACCCTGATTTGAATAGTATTACTTTAGGGGAGTATGCTGATATTGAAAGTTTTATAAAAGATGGGCTTGAAAAGAATATGCCTGAAATAATGGCTGTTCTGTTTAGACCTGTGACAGAAAAAAATGGGGAGGCATATACGATAGAGGCTTATGATGGAAACATAGCTATAAGAACAGAAGAAATGAAGAAGATGTCAGCAGAACAAGTACAAGCATCTCTTTTTTTTTTTTCAAATTTAGGGAAGGGATTATGGAGGATTATGCCATCGTTTTTAATGGAACAGATACAGACACTAAAGACACCATCACAGATGGAGATTTCGCAGAACGCTGGGGCTGGTTCGGAGTAATGCACAGGCTTTGTAACCAGGACATAAGTAAGTTAGATGCAGTAACAAAGCTAAACTTATTAGAATGCTTAACTTGGTTAAGTTATGAAACAGATTTAAATTTAAGTAATACAGTTAAAAGAGATGATAGCAAATAAGACATACAATAATGCAATAGACACCCTCAAGAGTTTGGGTAATGAACATGAACAGATAGCAACTACAACGACAGGCGACATCTACAAAATTGATTTGGCTAAGAATACTTTGTTCCCTTTGTTTCATATCAATCCTGTGAATGTATCAACAGGGCAATCTAGTCTTACTTATAACTTTCAACTCTTTGTTATGGACGCTGTAACTGAGAAAGAGAATTGGACAGAGGCTAACTTTCAATCAGCAGATTATCTAAGTAATGAACAAGAAGTAATGTCTAGCTGTTTACAGATTTGTGTAGATATTATTTCAATGATGCGACATAGTAAGTGGCAGGGTGCAGGTGAACTAGACATAGACGATCCTGTTTACTTTACAGAGGGTGAATATACTTTAGAGCCGTTCCAAGAACGCTTTGACAATCTCTTAACAGGCTGGGTATTCTCAATAGGCATAGTAGTTCAGAATGACTTTCAAGCGTGTACTATTCCTGTTGCAGATAATCCGATAGGAAATTAATGAAATTTAAAATAGGAAAATATACAATAGAAATAGGATTTTTTAAAATAACAATAAAAATATAATTATGGCAGACTTAACAACAACAGTTACTGAATCGGTAGTCTTGAACGGAGCTTTAAGAGGAAATACTAATACAGTAACTACAACAGGAATTACAAGTGTATTTGAAAGAATAGTAACTTGTTTAAATGGAAATGTAACAACAGTAGCAGTATTTGGAACAGCACCTTATAGTGCAGCAGGAGCAATAGATGTTCAGAATGCGAGGTACATTAGAATCACAAACTTAGATGCAGATGCTTGGATAGAAGTAGCAGTAGTAACTACAGCTTCTAACTATACAGTATTACTAACTCCAGGAAACTCTCATATTCTTGCACAAGGTGAAGCAGTTGCATTAGCAGAAGAAGATACAAGTCCTTCATTTGGTACTTTGGAAAACTTAGCCTCTATACAAGTACAACCTGTTGGAGTTTCTTTTGACCCTCAAATATCAATATTTGTAGCAGCGTTGTAATGGAAACCAAGAATGTAGAACGATACTTAGAGTCTTTTGGCAGGCAAGTAGTTAATAGGGCAAAGTCTAATTTAGGCAGAGCAAAAGGTGGTAGTACTAAACTAGCACAAACTATTAAGTTTGAAGTAGAGCCTGATGCTGATGGATTTGTAGTGAAGTTTTACATGGCAGATTATGGAACATTCCTAGACAAAGGAGTTTCAGGAAATAAGAAAAAGCAATCTTTTAAGAATTATAATAACCAATCGGAATCCAGCCCCTATAAGTATAAAACAAAACAACCACCATCTGACATATTAGCTAAGTGGATAAGTAAGAAAGGATTAAAAGGTAGAGATAAAAAAACAGGAAGATTTATAAGTCATAAGTCTTTAGCATTTTTAATAGGCAGGAAAATAAAAAGGGATGGAATAAAAAGCCTTAGTTTCTTTCAGAAACCTTTAGGACTTGGATTGAAACAATTTGGAAAAGATTTATTAGGAGCAATATCAACAGACATAAAAGATAAACTATCAACTATAACAGTAAACTAAAATGGCATTACAAATAGTACAACACCCTTTAACCGATCCTATAATATTTCTTAGAGTACCAGCAGGACAGCAATTAATTTTTGCTGTACAAGATAAAACTATAGTGGCTGCATCATACAATGTAAAGTATCTAGCTGAAGTTCATGTAGGTAGTGGTGCTATGAATCTAAGTAATAATGATAATTTGATAGGAACTTTTAAAACTACCCCTAACAATGAAGGGTCTGGAATATTTGACCTTAGACCTATATTGGAAACTTTTGTAAATTCTGATAATGATGCTTCAACAGGCAGCAGTTATAAACTTGATGCAGATATTGATTTCCCTATGCACTTAATTGACCACTTTGCTTTGAGTGAAAAGGGAACTAAAATATTTGCCATAAACTTTAGGGTACAATACTCCTTAACAGAAACTAGTCCAATATTACAAAGCGATCCTGAACCAAGTGAACAATATTTGTTATTCAATGGAGTTTTACAATATGATGATGTTCTTACTTTAGATAAAGGTAACTATGGATATGACCTTAGTAGATTTTCTTTCGCTGGAGATGATACTCTGCAATTTTTAAGCAATGCCCCTACTACTCAATATGCAAGAATTACTGATTACGGAACACTACCATTTTTTAACTGGACAGTACCACCTGGAGTTTTCCTTAACAATATTGCAAAAGTTACTTATACATTTTATAATCCTGCTGGCGTGCAAGGGACTTTTGATGTACTAAATGGAGTGGGAACAGGTGGTGTCGATAATATTACTTTTCAAGCCAAAGATTTTATAATGTATGTCGCAGCGTTTCCTGCTAATTTAAGGCAAGCCAATGCTGCGATTGATACTTTGTTGCTTGTAACAGGAGGTGATAAAATAACGCATTATACAATACAATTAACAGATGAGCATGATAATGTAAGTGCATTAAATACAGTAAATATAATCTGTCCTAACTTAAAGGGCTATGAAGCTGTAAGACTTACTTGGCTTAATCAATGGGGAACTTGGGATTACTATACTTTCACTATGAAGTCTACTCGGACTATTTCAACTAAAAGAATCCCTTATACTCAACAAGGTGGTACTTGGAATGAAAGCACTTTTAAAATCAAAGGCTGGAAAGGGGGAAAGAAAAACTTTAGAGTAAATTCTACTGAAAAGATTAAACTAAATACAGACTTTGTTACTGAAGATGAAGGCGTGTGGTTTGAGGAATTAATCAACAGCCCAGAAGTTTATATAGTAAATGAATATGTTTTTGAAAGATCGCCATACGATACAATTACAAATAAATACATAGAACCAGTAACTTTAACAACTTCTAGTTATGTTAAAAAGACAATAGCAAATGATAAACTTATGCAATACACTTTTGAAATTGAAAAGAGTAAAATGCAAAGAACACAAGCTATCTAATGAGTACTCAACTAATATTATACCCACAAAACTATAAAGGTTATCTTTCTACTTTCACAGCAGGACCTCAAGCTCCGATCATTGAATTTATAGTAGATGGGGTTAATTTTACTTCTATAAATGCTTCATCTTCTGTTGGGATTACTTATGGTGCTTCTTTTCCTCCAAGTGCTGTACTAACCCAACAACCGCCTTTAATTTATAATACTTGGTACAGATTTCGTAGCACACAATCTGGATTACCTGCACTACCAGTACAGACTGGCAATGATTTAGTTTTAAATAGTGTCCATTTAAGTACAAGTTGTGGGGTATATCAAAAACTTTCAAACCTTTCACCAGGAGCAATTTATAAGGTCACTGTCAATATAGATGTAGACGCTACAGATACTACTGGTGAGCTATGGGCTGCGTCATTAAACCCCTCCTTTCCTTACTCTACAATCTGGATAACTCAAAATACTTCAGTACTTGTAAGCCAATTCATAGGACAATTTACAGCACAATCAACTCAAGATGTCATAATGATTTGGTATCGAAATGAACCTGGATTCGGTAACTCAAAAGATTTAACAATCAAAGATATATCAGTATCTCTGGCAGAAGTTCCATTATCTGGAGTCTATTCAGACTTACAAGATGGTCAAGTCATTTGCGACTTATACCAAGAAGAAGATATACCATTGACTTTAAGTATTGATAACTTCAAGAATGTAGCTGAGAAAGTTCAGTCCTATTCAAAAGACTTTAACCTACCTGCAACTAAAAGAAATAATCAAATCTTTAACAATATGTTCGAGATTACAAGAGCAGATGATGGATTGATTTTTAATCCTTATATAAAGACACAATGCGTATTAAAACAAGATGGGGTTCTTTTATTTGAAGGCTATTTAAGGATGATAGATATTAAAGATAAAGAAGGTGAGATAAGCTATAATGTCAATCTTTATTCAGAAGTAATAGCTTTAGCTGATACATTAAAAGATAGAACATTCTCTGACTTAGACCTTTCAGAATTAAGAAGCGATTATGAATATGATAATATTAGAGATAGTTGGAATGATGCAGTTGGGCTTCCTTTAATCAATCCAATAACTTCTTCTAGTTTTGCGTATGATTCTTCTTTAGCTAGTCCATTTGACCATACCAATGTGATGAAGTACCCTTTTATAGACTGGAATCATCAGTTTTACTTAGATACAAACGGAAACCCCGTAATGCCTAATTTAAACTCAGCATTTCGTCCTTGTATTCAAGTAAAGTATTTAATAAATAAAATATTCTCAGAAGCAGGGTTTACTTGGACTTCTGATTTCTTTGATACGGCTAACTTTGGAAAATTGTTCATAGATTTTAATTGGGGAAATGACGAAAACCCTACCGACATTTCTAATTCAGGGAGTGGTTTCTATCAACCATCAAATTTCCCTACCAATAACTTTGCAACATCAAGTTGGAAAAATGTTAAAGTGAGTGAGGACTACTTTTCAGATGAAATGGGTTATGATGTATCTACTGGAATATTTACAGTACCAGTAGGGCAAGGTGATACGACTTACACTATTAACTACACAGTTCAATTTCTTTTCTTAAATTATGAGTCACCAGCCGATTTAGAAATGAGATGGAGTCAGGGTGTATCAGGAGGATATATATATTTTGATCAAGATTCGGTAGCCGCAGGTGATGTAACAGGAAGTGCGACTGCTTATTCTGACATCAACAATTCTGGTCATATTACTGCTATTGATGTAGCTACCGATCAAGGAGGATATTATACTTCAGAACCAACAGTAATTATAAGTACAAGTCAGGGGGCAAGCGGTGCACAAGGAAATAATGCTACGGCAGAAGCAGTTTGTGCCGTTCTGCCAGGACCAGTTACTAGTGTTACTATAACTGATCCAGGTACAGGTTATCAAACCACTAACCACCCTTATATAGAGTTTGAGGGTGTGACGAAAGGTAGTTGTGTATATACATATACAGGAACTTTTACTAGGACATTAGAAGATGGTGATACCTTACAATGTCAGTTTAGAACTCCAAATGGATCAGCAAATTCAGTAATGCAAGACAATAGAGAGAATGCTAATAGTTTTCATAGAGTATATAATTGGAGAACTGCTTGGTTTTATGGCAGCGTAAGTATAGATACAGTAGCTTCGGCAGCATTACTAAACGCACTCAGAGGCGATTTAGGTCAATGGGATTTCTTAAAAGGAATTATGACTATGTTTAATTTAGTAAGCCTTGCAGATGATACGAATAAGAACAATATATTTATAGAACCTTATTCGGATGTATTTATAAAGCATAGCATTAGTAATTCGTGGAATGACCAGAGCTTAGCTTCAAGAAGTATTGAACACGATTGGACAGATAAAGTAGATGTTTCACAAATGGAACTTAAACCTTTAACTGATTTGAATAAAAAGACAATCTTTAAATTTGTAGAAGATGATGACGACTATTGCTTTAATGCTTACAAAATGGCAACAGCAGGTGGGTTGTATGGAGCTAAATATTGGGATGCTTCAGCGTTTACTATTTTAGAAGGTGAAGAAGAAATAACAGCAGAGCCTTTTGCGGCTACTGTTATTAAACCACTACAATCAGGGCTAACTGATTTTATAGTGCCTTCAATATATTCAGTAGATGAAAGCGGTGAGTCTGATGGCTTTGATAATTCGCCACGAATACTTTATAACAATGGGGTAAAAACTTTAGCATATCATACTTATACTGTACCTGCACAAAACGCTACACCAGGAGTAACTGATGAAGATGAATTTTTACAGTTTAGCCATTTGTCTACTATTCCAATAACTCCAACTACTGTTGATTTCAATTTTGAAAGTGATCAACTTATCCAGCCTTTAGATATTAATGGTATGCCTACAAATAATTTATTTTATACATATTGGCTTCCTTATTTTGCAGAACTCTATAGTCCAGATACTAGAGTAATGACTTTGAAAGTAAACCTAAGCCCTTCTGATATTGCGAGTTTTAAATTCTATGACCGAGTCTTTATTAAGAACAGAGTTTTTAGAGTTAATAAAATTGAGTATAAACCAAACAGCTTGGCGAAAGTTGAGTTTATTTTAATAGGATCATGACATATTTAAGTGGATATACAATAAAGCCTTATATAGTAGAGGCTGATGGTGAGGTTATTTTTACTGATGGCACAAATAATGACATCAGAGCAAATCAACTTCAATGTGAAGCCTATGGATATACCTATGATCGTAATGCAGGAGTGTGTAGAGCTTTTCAATACAATACAAGACTAACTAGAGATATTCATAATCTTGGGAATAAAATAAATGGACCTGGAAATACAACTGCAACAGGTGTGAATACAGTTCAAATAAATGGAACTAACAATACAGCCGAAGGATTTAATAATAACTGCTTTATAAGTGGTAGAGATAATACAATAGCAAATGAAGTAAATAATGCAACAATCATAGGTAGTAATAACGAAATAGAAAGCGGTGTAAATAATGCAACAGTCGTAGGTAGTTTTGGTAAGGCTTTAAGGGATGGGGATTTTGTTGTTGGCGGTGGGAGTATAGGTGATACTTCAACATTCTCGTTAAATGGAATAACAAGAGATGCTACTGCTACTGATTTAGCTGTAAATAATTCATTAGTAAAAATAATAGCTAGAACCCCAGATACTATACAGTCATATACATTTGACATTATAGGTTACAGAACAGGCGGAGCTTCAGGTTCAGGGTCAGCAGGTGATAGGATATTTTTAAGGGTAGAAGGAATAGTAAGCAATATCACCGCTGATGAAGTATTAAGTACAATAGTAAGTAGAGGAACAGTAGCAGGGTGGAGTGCAAAGACTTCATACTCAGGAACGAATGATATGACTTTAGAAGTACAGGGAGTAGCAGCAATGGATATAACTTGGAAAGCAACAGCAACTTTTCAAAACCTAATCGCTTAATAAATAATAAGACATGGCAAATACAGAAACATTAAATTTAGAAGTCAAATCAAATATAAAGTCAGTTACGCAAGAATCTGATGACTTAAAGACAAGTCTAGGTAAGTCAGTTGATGAAACTAAAGACTTAGGTACAAACCTAAAAGACGCTGGTGATAAAGGTTCTGGTGGGTTTAAAAAAATGGGAACTGCTATTAAAGGGATGGGTATGGCTCTAAAAGCAGCAGGTATTGGATTAGCCGTAGCATTGATTGCAAAACTTGGAGAGGTCTTTAGTAAAAACCAACCAGTCATGGATGCTTTTAATACTGCTATGGAGGCTTTGAGTATTGCCTTTAATGACTTGTTTAGATTTTTAAGTGAGAATGTAGGAAAGGTAACAGGATGGTTCAAAGACATCTTTGAAAATCCTAAACAAAAACTAATTGATTTTGGTACTGCTATTAAGGAAAACCTTATAGAAAGATTCAACAGTTTCTTAGACACTCTGGGGTATATTGGCGAAGCACTTAAGCATTTATTTGCTGGGGAGTTTGAGGCAGCAGCACAATCAATACAAAATGCAGGTAAAGAAATGGTAGATACTTTCACAGGTGTAAATGATAGTTTTGATAAAGGTAAAAAGTTTATACAGGAAACTACTGAGGCTATTTCTGATTACACTAAAAAGACTGTTACGGCAGCAAAGGCTATTGTTGAATTAACTAATGCAGCGAAAATAGCTATTGCTGTCAATCAAGGTATCATAGAACAGAAAGATCGTGAGGCAGAACTACAAAGACAAATTAGAGATTCTGAAAAAGCTACTTTTGCAGAAAGGATGGATGCTAATAAAAAGTTAGGCGAAATACTAGATGAGCAAGAAATTGCTATGCAAAAAAATGCTAGCTTAATCGTTGCTGCTGCTTCAGCACAAAAGAAGAAAAATAACTCAGTAGAAAACCAAGTTTTATTGCAAGAAGCGTTAAATGAAAAAGATGCTATTGCAGCACAAATTGCAGGATTAAGAAGTGAACAATTAGTTAATGAAGAAGCTTTACAGAAAGAACTACTTGAAACTAAAAAAGAATTACACTTAGCAACTCTTGAAGGAACTGAATTAGAATTACAAGAACTTGCAGATGCTTATGAGTTAAAACTAGAAATGGCTCGTAAGGCAGGTGAAGATACTTTAGCAATAGAAGATAAATATTATAATGATGTTGTTGCCATAGCACAAAGGTCTATAGATGAAATACAAAACGCACAAAAAGCTGCTGATGCTAAAACTTTAGCAAGAGATAAAGCAGTAAATGATGCTAAAGTGAACCTCGCAAGTAATGCTTTAGGTGCAATGGCGGCTTTAGCAGGAGAAAATGAAGCAGCAGGAAAGGCAATAGCAGTAGCTCAGACAATCTTTGCTACTCAACAAGCTATTATGACAGCCTTAGCTGGTGGTGGTACAGATAATGCACTTCCGTATTGGATAAGACTTGGTAATGCTATTAGTGCAGGGATAATGGGTGCAATGTCTATTAAAACAATCCTAAGCACAGATTCTGCTACGGCAGGAGGTGGAGGTGGAGGCGGAGGCGGAGGTGGTTCTGCACCACCATCACCTCAAATGATGTCAGGTTCTTTTGACTTAGGATCAGGTCAAGAAGTAGAACCTATGCAGGCTTATGTAGTTTCTGATGATATTACAGATAGCCAAAACTCTTTAGCAATAATAAGGCGTAGAGCTACTATCTAAAAATCAAATAAACTAACTTAATATCTATTATATAACAAAGACTATACTATGCCGTGTACTAAATGTGAAGAAGGAAAATACAAATGGGGTAAAACAGGAGAATGTAAATACGATACTCTTGATGCCTGTGAATCAGCTAATCATAAATACAGTAAAATGAATCCAACACCACTAGGAAAGAAGTCGTATGAAGAATACGAGAAAGAATTAAAAGAATATAATTTAAGTTCATCTAAAAGAGTTGATTTAGGTTTAACAGATGACGCAAAAACAGTAGTCAAAGAAGGAAAAGCAATACAGAAAAAGATGGCTTCTGAATATAAGGTATGGCCGAAAATAGAAGGTGAATATGGGAAAGTTTTTGGTAAGATACTTGACTTTTTAGATAATACAAAAGGATTGACAAGAGATGCAGAAGCAATACAAAAACAAGCCAATTCTATATATGCTAAACTAGAAAAAAGTGCTAAAGAACTAGGAATAAATATTAATGATATTCCTGTTGCAAAACAATTAGATGAAGTGGCAGTAGATTTAACAGACAACATTACAGATATTGAAAATGCAAGACGACAAGCAAAAGACGCATAATATGAATAACACAAGAATAGTAGAATTAGTAATTGATGAGGACTCACAAGAGTTAGCAATAGATGCTATAAGTCTTGTATCAGCACCTGCGATAGAAGAAAATTGGGTATTCTTCGGAAAAGAGAAAAACAACCTGACCTTAGCTAAGGTAGATGAAGAAAAGCGTATGCTAGTTAGCCCTGCTCTTATTCCTAATAAGCAAATCTTTAGATATGATCCTAATACTGATTCTGACTACTATGTTTACTTTTCCAAAGATACAGTCCGTAAGGCTTCAGAACTTTATTTAAAAAATAACAACCATCACAAAGCTACTCATGAACATTCAGAAAGAGTTTCAGGTGTCTTGACTGTTGAGTCTTGGATAATAGAAGATACTAAAACTGACAAATCTACTTTGTATGGCTTCAGTTTACCTAAAGGAACTTGGATGGTGAAAATGAAAATAGAAAATGAGGACTTGTGGCAAAAGATTAAGTCAGGCGAACTTAAAGGATTGTCAATAGAAGGCTACTTTACAGACAAAATGGAAAAGATGTCAGAAAGACAACCAACAGATTTAGAAATACTTTCAGCTTTAAATGAAATGCTACAAAGCAAAACTGAACTAAAAGCAGAAAGAGTTGAGTTGGCTGTAGTAGATG
>VTLG01012179.1_pt1 | contig 10593 bp, 17 predicted proteins | sample 4694571 | NCBI WGS metagenome assembly VTLG01 (sample SAMN12604809, study PRJNA352737) | marine metagenome | biome: ENVO:00000447; feature: ENVO:00000209|ENVO:00000569|ENVO:01000036; material: ENVO:00002151; isolation source: viral sequences binned using virsorter ... | reverse complement strand
TGGAGAAACCTGCTTTACCTAAAGCCTTACGTGCCTTAGAGACAAGTAGGCTGTGTGGGATCGGCGTATGAGTAGCCGTCTTTTCAGGCGTTTTTACCGCCTTAAGCTGATCCTCTACGGATAGAGTCTCACGCTCTCTGCGAGTCCAGACTGACCCTGCCATTGGCACGGTGACTGGCTCCAGTTTGTTTTTTGCATATATCAATGCCATGCCCAACTGTAACCGAATAAAATAAAAAATGCAAGCACTAAAAACAAAAAAAAGAAAAAAAATCGCTCCAACATTGCCAGATATTTAGTCAAATATTTACTTGACAAAAAAACTTTATTTTTTAGTTGACAGGAGATAGTTTATAAAAAGAGTAGTAATGTGTGTAACTCGTTGAGTATCAACGAGTTATGCGGCGCGGCGGCATCGCGCCAGTCGTAACTCGTTCACCCTGAACGAGTTGTAAAGAAACCTAACAGAACAAAAAGAAACCGCCGATAGCTTTGAGTCATTAAGGTCTATTTAAAGACCGCTCTAGGTTAAAGAACCACTATCGACGGCTTCCCTACTGTGGTAGCACTCCGTTGGGGCTTTCCTCCAGTATTTAGGTTTGGGATTGTACTCACTTTCGGAGTTGGCGGTAAATCCCTTTATAACCATACCAATGTTGTTTAGTTAGCCCCTCACCACCACTTGGCGAGTCTCATCGCCGAAGCGACTTTGGGTTGGCGTAACTTGTTTCATCGTCACTTGCCTACAACTTTTGTGCTGTAGGGGGCTAAGTTTAGGAAAACATATTCACTTTGGCTCGTTCCTTTCGGAAGTCATTGCCTAAACATGTGTCTAAACTTGGTGACTATACCCTTCCTAGGAATTCTGTAACTCACTAAGAGAAAACTTTTCGTTTAATGCTTCAGCTTTATCAAGAGTCCAAACAACATTATCTGTAAATTCTTGCATTAGCTCTTTAGGTGTATCTATTAGTTGATTAGCAAGCTCACGATGTACTACACCTAGAGCGTAGTTTAAAAGCTGTGCTTGCCTTTTTGTTTTTACTTCGATACGAACTGATTCAGTTGATTTTGCCATGTTAGTTATAGTTTTATTTTTATATTATTGTGATTGATTTTGTAGGCTAGGGCGACGAGACCATGATCCCCTCAGAAAAAATCTCGCCACCCTTCACTATACCTACATTATACTATGACATCTATGCTGTCAACATATAAATTTCTGTACTTCTCAGTGCCAGAGTCATCAACGTCTGACACCTTTGCGGTTATAAACTGCTCGCTTGTCTCAACGTGTCTGCCAACTCTGTCAATGGAGTTGATTTTAAAAGTTCTTGTTCTATCTCCTGTAACAGAAGATTCTTTTTTTGTGTTTGTGTATCTAACAGTTTTACCTGCTAAGAATGATGCTAGTTGTGTAGGATTTAAGTGTTCTAATTTCATATAGGTAATTTACCATAGGTTGAAATGAATTGCAAGTATTTTTTGTATTTAAATTAATTTTTATTAGTAGCTAGAGCTAAACAATTCTTTTGCTTCGGTTATCATGCGGTCAAGGTTCGCTTCGACATCTATAACAAGAGCCTCATGATAATTTAGATCAATGTCTTCTTTAATCATGTCAATTATTTGTGACTTATGGTCGGCTAGTATAGCGTTCAATTCTTCTATTAATACTGTTGCGGTTGTGTCCATGTTGCACTGTACAGGTTAAAGGCGAAAGAGTCAAATATTTATTTATAAATTCGTGCAAGGTTGCAGGTTATACTAACAAATAACAAATAGAAAGTGCTTGACAACGTAACTCGTTGAGTATAAACAAGTTATGAGGATTTTTTGATTGTTCCATGTATTGCGTATAAACATGTGTAAGTCGTTGACTATCAACTAGTTGTGCAAGTTGGCGGCCCGCCGCGAGTTGTAACTCGTTGACGCTGAAGGAGTTACGAGGCTTTTATGCGATTACCTCAAGGCGATGAAAAATTAACCAGACCAGAACAGCCCGCCGCAATGCCTAACTCTTTACTAAAAAACTCTAACACTATTCTAACACTAACAGAATTAAAAAAATCTTTTCTTTGCGATCAACTCCATAAGGTCGTCGATCTCGTTCATGATTTCTTTACGTTCCCATTTATATCTTATATCAGGTTGTAGAAAACCTAGGTCTGTGCGTATTTGTCCTAACGCTATTAAAAGATCCCTGCGGTTATTGTCTTCGTGTTTTTTTTCCCTGTCGATTATTGGAGCTTTCATTTTATTTCTTTGTTAGAGGTTTCGCTTCGATGTCAGAGATGTCAGTTCCGACAAACCTAACATTAAACTCAAGTGGATCTTCGCTTAGAAGATCTTTGGCGACGATTTCACCATTTTCAACAAAGAGGCAAAAACCTCCGTCTACAGATGCACAATTTAGATGTGCCATTATTTCATCAATTCGATTTTTCATTTTAGTAAAAGGTTAGAGTTTATTACAGTGTTAGTTTACTGAAAGGTGTCTGCCAATCGGTCGGATCTTTTTCGCCCCAGATGATTGCGTCGGTTTTCTCGCTATGATCTGCGAGAGCTTTATCAAGGCGAGCTTCAAGGCGCTTGAAGTTTTCAGCGGTGTCAGCGCTGATGTTTAGATTCATAGCCATAGCCTGAGCTTGACCAGACGCACCGATTACCTCCGCACGGAGTTGGTCGGCGATTTTCATTAACTCAATTATTTGTTCATCATTTTTCATAACGTAAGTATAGTATAGATTTGAATTAAAAGCAAGTTTTTTTTTATTAGTCTATGACATTTTTTTGCCACCAATCACTGCCAAAGCCTTGACCGCTTTTGCACTGCTTGATCGCGTTATTAACCATCTGCTTGCAGAAAGCATGCTCTGCTTCAGATTCAAGATTAAGATCTCTAACAATTTGAGAGATTAGAAGATCTGCGTCTTCAGTGAAACGAGGCGCTGATTTGACTGCGGCCTCCGCGATTTTTAAAGTAATTTTATTTTTCATGATTATACTATAGCATAGATTAGAACTAAAAGCAAGAACTTTTTTATGTTTTTTTACCCCTCCGCAAGTGCGTCAAGGTGTGTGTCAGGGTCGTCCTGCTTTGCCCATTTTGCTTCCATGTGCGCGATGGCATCATCTTGACGACTGTCAAGCCACGCTTCGAATTCTTCGCGCTCCTGCGCCTCATTTAGAAGCTCGTTAACGGCGCGATTATCAACGCCGAATTCGATGCCCTCGTTAGTAAGATCTCTGATGTCTGAAGTAGTAAGTGAATTTTTCATGCCTCACTATACCACACGCTAAAAGAAAAGTCAATACTTTTTTGTTATTTTTTTTATTTTTATTTTTTACTTGACAACTTTTTTTGATTTTTTATTTGACAAGCTTTTGCGTAAGAACTTGCGTAAGTCGTTGGTTATCAAGGAGTTACGCGGCGCGGCGGCATTCCGCCAGTTGTAAGTCGTTGACACTCAACGAGTTACGAGGATTTTTTGGAGTTCCACGCTCGCCATTTTTTTAGTACAGTGTCAGGGTCTTTGTGATGTCCTAACATTATCTTAAAAGTTTCCCATGTCGGTTTTGGTTCTGTTAGGGATTCCCAAACTTGCTTTCGTTCTTTTGGTGTCATGTTAGAGTTTAGCGTTTCTCTTAAAAAGTTTTGAGCTGACTCGCGCCAGCTCTTTAGTTTTTCTCTGCCTGTTTTTGACATTGTTAGGAAACTCCGTTTAGTTTGTCGGCTGCTCTAGTCAACCACACCATAACGAAAGCCCACACTAACGGAAGCCCAAACATGATGAACAAGATTGTGCCACCAGTCAAACCGTGAACGCTTTTCCTAAGTGACAACCAAGACTCTTCACCTAATGAGATGGCGAGCATACAAATGAAAAGGTTGAAAGCGTTAGTGATTAAGCAAGTGATAGTGAACTGGTCGAAGAGATCGGATAAGAATTTTTTCATGATTTAAGTATAGTTGAATTTAAAGTTAATGCAAGTTTTTATTTTGTTGTTTCTAGTTTTCTGGCAGGGCTGAATTTCCTCGCCCAGAATCCAAGTTTTTCGTTTGTTTTTTTTGTCTCGTCTGCGAGAGAGTTGAGCCGTCTCATTTGCTCAAGTATAGCCTCACTTTTTTCGTTCTCTGAAAGCTGATCACTTTGGGCGATCCACTTAACAAGGGTTTCAGTTGCTTGAATTGTTGCTTCGATTTTTAAAAGTTCTTTTGTTTTCATGTTTTAACTATATCACAGATTTTTATTTAACGCAAGTATTTATTTTATTTTTTTTAGCCAAAGTTTTCTTTGCTCCAGTTGTCAAATGTGTCAATGACTTGATCAGCTTTTATGCTCATTGTCTCGCCATCGTCAAAGGTGACTATTGCATTTTCCTCTGCGTCAAAGGAAAGTGTGCCTTGCTCAACTTGATTAGGGCAATCTTCTGGAAAGATCTCAAAGATTATTTCTTGCCCGTCAAACTCTTGTAATTCTTGTTTTGCTGTCATGTTTTAACTATACTCTATTTTTTATTTAAACGCAAGATCTTTTTTATATTATTTTACTTTATTTTTCGCATCCTATGCGAGCGGCTTCACCTGTCACGGATGTGTTTTTGCCCTTGTGTTCGCCCTCCATGATTTCACCAGAGCAGATTGGCTCACCATTGTGAGAGCCATAGGTTGAAGGGAAGCACTTGACCTTGCGGCCGTTAAAGGTGACAATGTAGCGAGTGCGGTTAAGGAGTTCTGGATTTATTATTAACATGTTTATACTATAGCACAGTTAGAGTTAAAAGTCAAGGGTAAAAGTATCTTTTTTTTATTTTTTTTACAGGCTCAACTTGTTGAGCATAGGAGACCAGTCACGGCTAACCATGTCGGCTAAACTCTCGCTTATGTCATCGATGGAGTCGATGGCAATTTCTTGCTCGCCTCCGTCTTGATCCACAGCCCACACAACACCATTTTCAAAGTCGGTGTCTGAGACTACGAACCACTCACCGCGAGCAGTGATTTCAGTTCCGTTACCTAAGCGATTGATTATTTCTTTGTTTTTCATGTAGTAACTATACCATACATTTAGCAAAAAGTCAAGGGCTAAAAGTAAAAAAAGTAAACTTTTTTTGCAAGGGGAGGGTTTTTTGAGAATTTTTGACTTTTGTGTTGACAGCCGAAGCGGCGGGGGGTGGTGAATTCTATAAACATCTTGCCACTAAAAGCGTAATATGTGTAAAAATATTTAACTATATATGTCATATAAGCAAAACAGGTCTTTGGGCCACATTGAGTTAACAGAAAGACAAGTTGAGTTTCATAAGATTATGAGAAACCCTAAAACGCGGGTTGTCTTTCTTAGTGGACCAGCAGGAACAGCGAAGACCTTTTTATCTATATATACAGCATTATATAAACACTATGATGATAATCTGCTTAATATCTTATATCTGAGAAGTTTGGCAGAAAGTGCCGATAAGGGGATGGGTTTTCTGAAAGGTACGATGGATGATAAATTTGGACCATATGTTGGACCGTTAGAAGATAAATTGCAGGAGTTGCTGAGTCCCGCAGAAAAAAAACATATTGAAATGAAACAAGTCATCCAAGCAGCTCCAATTAACTTTATGAGAGGAGCTACATGGAGAGATAAAGTTGTGATTGTAGATGAGGCTCAGAATATGACTGTAAAAGAACTTACTACAATACTAACAAGAATAAGCAGAAATAGTACATTGTTTATATGTGGAGATACAATGCAGAGTGATATTAAGAAAACGGGCTTTGCTAGATTTTGTGAAGTATTTGGTGATGAGGAGAGTCAAAGTTATGGCATACATCATTTAGAGTTTACCAAAGATGATGTGATGAGAGATAAGATTATACGGTATTTGGTAGAAAAAATTGAAAAAAGTAATTTAAATTAATAAAATAAAGCTATGAATAAAATGTTTTGTGTGTCGTGCGGGTTTAAAATACTCTATGAAGTAACTAAACCTAAGTTTTGTTCTAGTTGCGGGCATAATTTAGCAGGAATAACTAAAGCTACAGTGGCTGAAGAGCCAGAAGAGGAATCTAGTATTGATTCTATTGATGTTGATAAGTTAAAAAGAGATATTTCTGTTGATTATAGTTCAACTAAAACAACTTTAAAAGATATAATAGCTAGCTCTACTGCCGCGAATGCTAATCCTGAGTATGAAAGTAGACCAGCTTCAACCAATGCTGAAGGAGATGCCTTGCTTAAGCAGATTCAACAAGAATGTGCTTCGTCAAGAATGCGAGATGTAGATGAAGGAAGCGTTTGAAGATAAACGTGAAGATCTAGATCAACTTTTATTAAAATACAGGCCAAAATGGCAATTAAGCGCATTAGCATGGTTAGACTATGATGACGTTTGTCAAATAATTCGCTTACACATTTATAATAAGTGGCATCTCTGGGATCAGTCACGCCCATTTAAGCCTTGGGCTTCTATGATTATCTCTAATCAGATAAAAAATCTGATCAGGAATAATTATACTAGTTTTGCTAAACCATGTTTACGCTGTCAGTACAACATGGGTGGAACATTGTGTGATTGGACAAAAAGTGGAGATCAGGATAGAACATGTGCTGATTTTGAAAAATGGAAGAAAAAGAAAGAACGGGCGTATAATATTAAGCTTCCGTTAACATTAGATGACGGAGTTGCTACTCAGAACACTTCATCTATTAAAGATCAGGTAGATTACAAGTTATCATCTGGCAGGTTGCATGAATTAGTGATGGGTCAGCTTAGTGAGCGTCATAAAGCTATATATGCTATGCTTTATATTGATCACAAGGATGAGACAGAAGTTGCTAAGAAATTTGGCTTCAAGGGAGATTCTACTAAAAGAAAAACAATAAGATATAAGCAAATATCTAATTTAAAAAAGAAATTTTACAGAATAGCAATTAAAATAATGGAGGACAATGATATACTATGAGTGAAGTAATATTGACAGAAGAACAAAAACAACAAATAGAAGAATTATTTAAATCAAACCCCGATTTAAGAGAAATCACCCAAAAAGTGTTTGGTGATGAGTCTTTGGATGGTAGGTCGAAACAAGGCAGGGCTGTCAGAGCATTCTTGATTAAAAGCGATTTAACTTACAAAACAACATTCATAGACAAAGTTGAAGAAATAGACTTAACAACAGAACAAAAACAATTTTTAATGAGCAACAATATAGAGCGCGGAATGAATGCGCTAGAAGTTGCTCGTTTGACTTTTAAGGATAGAGAGATACAACCCCTTAGTCAACAACATAGAGTGACTATGGAGTTTTTGAGAAAATATCGTCCAGAGATAGTTGATGATAATGAAATGCTAACAAATGATAAGTGGTCACCCCCGAAATCCTTATCTAGAGCTATCAAAAAAGTCAATGACTGGGCTGGACAAAACTTTGACGAAATAACAATACAAACAAAACATAAAAAAATGTGCGAAAAGCTCTTGTTGTATCTCAAGAGTCCAAGATTTGTACATTTTATCAATCAATACTCTACAGTAGCAGATAGAGAGTTATTTGAAAGTGAATATGTCAGAACTGTATGGGACAAGCCCGATTTAACGAATGATGAGCTTAACTTGTACATTACTGTATGTACAAACTATGTACGCCAAAAGCATATTCAACAGAGAATCGATAAACTTAATGCTATGCTCAACGATTCAGAGAATGAGCAGAATATTACTATAAGATTAACAGAAATAATCAAAGCCACTAGTGAAGAACTCAACCAATGTGAGAAAAGAATAGAATCGCTCACAAAAGATCTTAATGGAAGTAGACAAGCACGATTAAAAGCCCGTGGAGAAGAAAATGGTAGCATCGCAGCACTCGTCGAAGCGTTTCAAGAGAAAGAGGAGAGAGATCGTATGATTCTCATGGCAGAGATGCAAAATAAGCTCGTTGAAGACGAAGCCAATAGACTTGAGACCATGGATGAGTACAAAGCTCGTATACTTGGAATATCTAAAAAAGAATTACTGTAATGAAATACAAGTGCAAAGAATGTGGGAAAGAATTTGATACCCGAAGAGGTTTTCATCTTCATTTAAAAGTACATGCTTTGACTATAGGTGATTACTATGTAAAACATTTTGATAGAAGAGATTTATATACAAATGATAGAATTCCATTCAAAAATTATGACCAGTATTTTAGAGATAATTTTACTAGTTATGGTAATTTTATAAAATGGGTAAATTCTGCCCCAGATAAAGAAGTTAAGACATTACTTAAGTCAAAAGCACAAGATAAATTCTCTTATAAGGGGATTGGTCTATCTCCACCGAATCTTTATTATGATTTAGCCGAGATGGCTAATATCAACCTCTATAAGAAATTATGGGGAAGCTATTCTAATTTTTTACAAGAATTAGAAATAGAGAACATCTATACAAAATCTCTGCCCCGAAACTTCTGGGATGAGCCTCATGATGATATAGAAATCTTTGTAGACACAAGAGAGAAAGCCCCTCTTAAATTTAAAAATGCTATAGACAACAAATTAGACTTTGGAGACTATACTGTTGGAGGAGAACTTTACTCTAAAACATTTGTAGATAGAAAAGCACAAGACGATTTCAGACACACATTTGGCAAAGACATCGACCGCTTCAGGAGAGAGATGGATAGATGTGTGCAATTCGATTCTTATATGTTTGTTGTAGCAGAAACAAATATAGAAAAATTAGAAAACCATAATAAAAAATCTAAATTCAAATCTAATTTAAGTTATCTATGGCATAACGTTAGGGGTTTGATGGTAGATTACCCTAGAAACTTACAAATCATATTTGCACACAACAGAGCGGGAGCAAAGAAGATAATACCAAAAATACTTTTTTACGGTAAGGATTTGTGGAATGTAGATTTACAATATTTTATAGACGAGAAAGTACATGGCTTGGAAAAAAGGAGAACAAGGATATCGGCTTGACCATTCAGCGTCAGAGTTAAATGAACAACTCAAAGCTATGGAAGGAAGCATCAAAGAAGAAGATGCTCGATATTACTTATATAAATTTTTAAGAAACAATATTTCATTCACCTCGGAAATGTTCTTGGGTGTTAGACTATTCCCATTCCAAGCTATGGCTATTAAAGGAATGATGGTGTCTGACTATTCTATGTTCGTATTCTCACGAGGAATGTCTAAGACCTTCTCTACAGCAATATATGTGCTGTTAGAGTGTCTCCTCAATCCTAAAGCAAATATAGGCGTTATAGCGGGTAGTTTCAGACAGTCTAAGCAAATCTTTCAGAAGATGGAAGATATACTGAGTAAACCAGAAGCTAGTTTACTTAAAGAATGTGGATTTAAAATACAGAAAGGAACTGACCAGTGGACATTAACTCTTGGCAGTAGCAGAGCTATAGCACTACCGCTGGCTAATGGAGAAAGGCTTCGTGGATTTCGATTTAATAGGATAGTGTTGGATGAGTTTTTAACTATACCAGAAAAGATTTTCAATGAAGTTATTATCCCTTTTCTGGGTGTGGTGGAAAACCCTATCGAGCGCGAGGAATTATACAACCTCGAATCCAAATTGATCGACAAAGGCGAGATGAAGGAAAGTGATAGATATATTTGGCCTAATAACAAATTAATTATTCTTTCATCTCCATCCTTCAAATTTGAGTATATGTATAAACTTTATAAAAAGTATGAAGATTTAATAAATGGTTTGGGGGTAAAAGAAAGCGATGAAGAAGAAGATTTTAAAGATGATGCTTATAGACTGATAATGCAGTTGAGTTATGATTGCGCTCCATCAAGACTTTATGATCAGAACTTGCTTAAACAGGCAAAAGCTACAATGAGTGAAATGCAGTTTAAAAGGGAGTTTGGCGCACAATTTATAGATGAGAGTGATGGATATTTTAGATTATCAAAAATGGCTGCTTGTACAATACCAGACGGTGAAATGCCAGCAGTTGAGATTGTTGGAAACCCTAGTGATGAATATATTCTGTCCTTTGACCCTAACTGGGCGGGAAACACAAGTGCTGACCATTTTGCTATGCATGTGTTCAAAATAGATAGAGAATCACAAAAAGTCTGCTTAGTCCACAGTTATGCTATAGCTGGAGTATCTTTAAAACAACATATGCAGTATTTTTTATATCTGATACAGCATTTTAACATTGTTGGTATATGTGGTGACTATAACGGTGGTGTTCAGTTTATAAACTCCTGTAATGAAAGTGCAATTTTCAAGAATGAAAAAATAAAGATTGGAGTAATAGATGTTGATTTAGAGAAGCCTGAAAACTGGCATTCAGACATAATGAACTTTAAGAGTCAATACAATGTAAAGTCAAAAAACTATTGTATACTAAGAAAACCAACAGCAAACTGGAATAGAAACGCTAATGAAATGTTACAGGCAGCAATAGACCATAAAAGAATATTATTTGCTTCTAGAGCCGTAGACACGCACTTTGACGAACAGAGAAAGAAAAATATACCCATAGACAAAATTAAATGGGATATGAAAATGCTAGGTTCTTCAAAAGGAGCCTTAATGATTGATTTTATTGATCATCAGAAGTCAATAGTAGAA
>VTLG01010296.1_pt1 | contig 10593 bp, 12 predicted proteins | sample 4694571 | NCBI WGS metagenome assembly VTLG01 (sample SAMN12604809, study PRJNA352737) | marine metagenome | biome: ENVO:00000447; feature: ENVO:00000209|ENVO:00000569|ENVO:01000036; material: ENVO:00002151; isolation source: viral sequences binned using virsorter ... | reverse complement strand
ACCAGAGACTGAATCTGAACTTGAAACTGAAACTGAAACTGAAACAGAAACACAAGAAGTAGAATGACTCAACCATTAAAACAGGTGACAGACCTCGGTATCTTGAGTAGTAATAATGCTACAGCAGTTACTGGTGATTCATTTATTGTGAAGACAGGACTATTACACGGTTCTGCTACTGCTGCGAAAGGTGGTGGATTGGTTGGGGTATGTAATACAACAACATCAGCAGTTGGCGTATCTTCAATTCATGTGAACAAACAGGATGACAAGATACTTAGGTATGCACATCCTGCTAATTCAACTATAATCGCAATCACAAAAGGGAATCCATCAATATTAGAGGTCGAAACCAGAGACACAAAAATTATCAAAGGTGATTTTGTAACACTCACTGGATCTGCAGTTGGTGGATACAATACAACTATCAAGCATGTTGAAGTCACAAAAGTTGTAGGATCGCAAAGATACAATGATTATAAGACTACAATTACAGTTGATGCAAACACAGCATCATTAGCAGACTTCACTGGAACTGCAACTTTATTCAAATCAGTTATTCCTATATTGAAACCCTCTTCTGCAAGTGGGTGTGAGTTATACATCAACGAGGTGCAACTAGGATGAAACTTATCGCAGAAGAAATTGAATCAGTTGAAATTATAACTGAGGAAAAAAACGGAAAGAAAAATTTATACATTCAGGGTCCATTTCTGCAAGCAGAGGTGGTGAATCGTAATAAAAGATTCTACCCACTAGAGACAATGGTCAATGAGGTGTCTCGTTATAACCAAAACTTTACAGATAAAGGTCGTGCTCTAGGAGAGTTGGGTCATCCAGATGGTCCATCTATAAATTTGGATCGCGTATCTCATAAAATTGTTTCTCTTACTCAAGAAGGAAATAACTTTATCGGTAAGGCACAGATCCTCTCAACACCTATGGGAAAAATCGCGGAATCTCTTCTCTCTGAAGGAGTGAAACTCGGAGTTTCCAGTCGTGGTATGGGTTCTATCAAGAACGTTGATGGTGTAAACCACGTCGGTGAAGACTTCATGCTTGCCACTGCTGCTGACATAGTAGCGGACCCCTCTGCACCAGATGCTTTCGTAGATGGCATCATGGAAGGTAAAGAATGGGTGTGGGAAGGAAACGTTTTGCGTGAAAAGCACTGCAATGAGGTTAAGAAGTCTATAAATAAATTGGTAGATAACGAAATTCTAGAGGCAAACAAGTTGCGTCTCTTCGCGGACTTCTTATCTAACTTATAAATAATAATATTAACACATTCTAAGTACATTCGGAACCATAATGGCTGAAGAAAAAACACTACATGAGATGGAAAATCAGGTAACGAAAGGTGCTAAGTCTGCCGATCCTATGCCAAAGGCACCAAACTACGTCCCAGACGCAGGTGCAGTTGAGGATCTAGGTGGTCCTACTCCTATGAATTCCAAGTCTACAGACGACTCTAACAAGTTGAAGACTCCATCCGCTAAGTTTGCCCAACAGGGTGATCCACAGACTAAAGGGTCTGCTGGAGCGATGACACTTCCCGGTCCTGCTGCTATAACCTCATCAGGTTACGGTCGTGGTGCTAACGAAGAAGTGGAACAGGAAGAGGAAGTAGAAAATGTGATTCAAGAAGAAGAGATCGATCTTTCACAAGACGTTCAAGCACTTCTTGAAGGTGAAGAACTCTCTGATGAGTTCAAAAATAAAGCAACTACCGTTTTTGAGGCAGTTGTAAAATCAAGAATCGCCGAAGCAAAAGAGGCGATGTCTGCTCAGTACGATAAAACACTTATCGAAGAAGTTGATTCTATTAAGAAGGAACTTACTGAGAGAATAGATTCGTACCTAGAGTACGTAGCAAATGAGTGGTTCACTGAGAACACACTTCAATTAGAATCAGGAATCAGAGGAGATCTCTCTGAGTCCTTTATGACCGGTCTTAAGAACCTCTTTGAAGAACATTATGTAAACATCCCTGATGAGAAATATGATGTACTTGAGGCAATGGTCGAAAAATTAGATGATATGGAGACTAAACTCAATGAACAGATTGAGAGCAATGTTTCATTAACGAAGCGTTTAGCGACATCTGTTTCCGACAACATCCTAGATGAAGTCTGTGAGGGTCTTGCACTATCTCAAAAAGAGAAGATTGCAAATCTAGCAGAAGGCGTTGAGTTTGAAAGTGAAGTACAATATCGTGAAAAACTGTCTACTCTTAGAGAGACATATTTCGCTCCTAAGAAACCAGAGGCAAGTTCACAAGAAGTTATCTCTGAAGATGCTCCAGTAGAGGAACATTCCCCTGCTATGGAGTCATACATTCAAGCACTAACTAAGTACCAGTAAATTAACTAAAACACAACTACTATGTTTAATTCTTCTCAATTACAGAAGAAGTGGCAACCTCTCCTAGAGGCAGAAGGTATTGATAAGATATCTGATAATCACAGGAAAGCGGTTACCGCCCAACTTCTAGAAAACCAAGAAAGATTTTTAAGAGAGGAACGTGCATTCTTGACAGAAGCACCTCCTACAACATCATTAGGAAACGGTGGAGCATCCGCAGGAACTCCCGGATTCAGTGGTGGATCAACTGATGCAGGACCTGTAGCAGGTTTTGACCCAGTTCTAATCTCTCTAATACGTCGTGCTATGCCTAACTTGGTGGCATACGATTTAGCAGGCGTACAACCAATGAACGGTCCAACAGGTCTTATCTTCGCGATGAGAACCAGATACGATGGACAGTCAGGAAGAGAGGCATTCTTCAACGAACCAGATTCAGCGTTCTCTGCTCAAGATAGCGATGCATCTATGACACAGGGTGACTATGTACTAAACACAACTGACGGCGGAACAGACGTTGGTTTCGGTACAACAGCACAAGGTCAGACACCTGCGACAGATGGAACAAACCCATCAATCCTCAACGGTGGTTCAGCTAATGCATATAACGTTGGTCAAGGTTTTGACTCAACTGCACTTGAATCTTTAGGAGATGCATCAGCAAATGACTTCCGCGAGATGTCATTCAGCATCGAGAAGGTTACTGTTGCAGCAAGATCAAGAGCACTAAAGGCAGAGTACAGTTTAGAACTTGCTCAAGACTTGAAGGCAATCCACGGTCTAGATGCAGAAGCAGAATTAGCAAATATCCTCTCAACAGAGATACTTGCTGAGATCAACAGAGAAATCATCAGAACAATCTACAAGGTTGCAAGACCCGGTGCACAGACAAACACTGCATCAACAGGTGTCTTCGACTTAGACGTTGACTCAAACGGAAGATGGATGGTTGAGAAGTTCAAGGGAATGATGTTCCAACTTGAAAGAGATGCAAACGCAATCGCACAGGAAACTCGTAGAGGAAAGGGTAACATTATCCTATGTTCTGCTGACGTTGCTTCTGCACTTGCTGCTGCAGGTCAACTAGACTACACTCCTGCTCTAAACGCTAACTTAACAGTTGACGATACAGGTAACACATTCGCAGGTACATTGAACGGAAGATTCAAGGTATACATCGACCCATTCGCTGCTAACCTATCTGCTGATCAGTACTATGTTATGGGTTACAAAGGTTCTTCACCTTATGACGCAGGATTATTCTACTGCCCATACGTTCCATTACAGATGGTAAGAGCAGTTGGACAGGATACATTCCAACCTAAAATTGGTTTCAAAACCAGATACGGTATGGTATCAAACCCATTTGCTGAAGGCACAACTCAAGGTCTTGGAAGAATCACTGCTGGTTCTAACCGTTACTACAGAAGAGTAAAGGTACAAAACCTAATGTAAGCGAGACGCTTATATCTTTACAAGACTCCTCTCTGAGGGGTCTTTTTTTATGATAAATATACATATGTCAAACAACCCGTGTTCTCTGAACGAGGTATCCAATAGGAACTTACTCTCGATAGGAGGATTCAAATTAGTAATTAATAAATGTCCGAAGGTAGACTTTCTCTGCAATAAGGCAAACCTACCCGGACTATCTCTTGGTGTCGCTGTGCAGGCAAACTATCTTAGAGATTTACCAGTGCCCGGTGAGAAACTTACTTATCAGGATCTAAGAGTTGACTTTCTTGTAGATGAGAAGTTAGAAAACTACATTCAATTGTATGAGTGGATAACTTCACTAGGATTTCCAGAGACCTTTGATCAGTTCTCAAGGTTACAGAAAGACAGTAGATATTTTCCTGATGACAACAGTTCTTTTCAAGAAAGATCTGACGCTACACTTATTATACTCAACAGCAACTATCAAGAGGCAGGAACTATCAAGTTTAGAGATCTCTTTCCAACTGAACTGACAGGAATACCTTTTGATGCTACAATAGAACAGCAACAGTATTATACTGCAACTGCTATATTCAAATATACTATGTACGACTTGATTGACAATGACGGAAAGAAAGTCTAGTTTTTCATTAGATAAGATACAAGAAATGTGGGATTCTGATTCTAAGATGAATCAGGACGAACTTGATGCGGAGTCACTAAAGATACCTCAATTACACGCTAAGTATTACGACATATATAATGTAACGCTCACTCTCAGAAAACAAACTGAGACTGCATACTCTAAAATTTTATTAGAAAGAAGGCAGTATTACCAAGGAAAAGCGACTGCTGCTGTATATGCAGAGGAACCTTTTCCTTTCAAGGTAAGAGATAAAGATGATCTAAAACTCTATCTTGATGCTGACGAAAAACTAAAGAACTTATCTCTAAAACGAGAGTATTACGATATGATGCTTCGTTATACGGAAGAGATACTCAAACAAATTTCTAATAGAACATATCAAATAAAGAATGCGATAGAGTGGCGACGTTTTACCTCTGGTTATGGCTGATCTGGTTATACGTAAGAAGAATGAAGTATTCTTACGAGTCGAATGTGACCCACACATAAAGCACGAGTTACAAGATCAATTTACTTTTGATGTACCCGGTGCTAAATTCATGCCTCAATACCGCAATAAGTATTGGGATGGTAAGATTCGACTATTCAACATGGATAGAGGAGAGATTTATTGTGGACTGATTGATAAGTTACAAGTTTTTTGCGAGAGATATTCATATACATTTGAGTTTGAAGAGAATAAACATTACGGATTACCATATGAAGAGAACGACTCGTTCTCAGAAGAAGGTGTCAGAGACTATCTAACAACAATATCTAAGTATAAACCTAGAGATTATCAGGTAGAGGGTGTTACAGACGCTCTGAGACGTAATAGAAGGTTGCTTATATCACCAACTGCATCAGGAAAATCACTGATGATCTATTCTATTTGTAGGTATCATGTAGAAAGCAATAGAAAGGTGCTGCTAATTGTCCCTACCACATCTCTAGTAGAACAGATGTACAAAGATTTTGAAGATTATGGTTGGGATGCAGAAAAATATTGTTATAGAATTTATGGTGGTGCACCAAGAAACACTGAACAATCAGTGATAATCTCTACTTGGCAGAGTATATACAAACTAGATCGTAAGTGGTTTTCTAACTTTGAAGTGGTAATAGGTGATGAAGCACATCAATTCAAATCTAAATCGCTTGTAAATATCATGACCAAGATGGCAGATACAAAATATAGATATGGATTTACAGGCACCCTTGATGGCACACAAACTCACAAGTGGGTTCTCGAAGGGTTGTTTGGTCCATCATATAAGATTATCAGCACTAAAAAATTACAGGATGCAGGGTATCTTGCTAAGTTGAATATCAAAGTGTTGATCATGAAACATGACCCTCAGAAGTTTGATACTTATGAGGATGAAGTTCAGTATATTATCAACCATGAGAAGAGAAACAACTTCATCAAAAACCTTGCTCATGACTTGAAAGGTAATACTTTGATACTTTATAGTAGGGTTGCCACCCATGGTCAGGTTCTTTTCGATCTGATAAATATTGGTAACCGAAAGGTATTCTTTGTTCATGGTGGTGTGGATGCTCAAGAACGAGAAGAGGTCAGAAGGATCACTGAGACTGAAAAAGATGCTATAATTGTAGCATCATTCGGAACATTCTCAACAGGCATCAACATCAAAAATTTGCACAACATTATCTTTGCTTCTCCTAGCAAGTCTAGAATTAGAACACTTCAATCTATTGGTAGAGTTCTTAGAAAAGGGAACAATAAAGTCAGTGCAACATTATTTGACATAGCAGATGACACGAAGAAGGGATCGAGAAACAATTACACACTAAACCACTTGATCGAAAGGATCAAATACTACAACGAAGAAAAATTCAACTATGAAATTCTCCAAATCAAAATCGGATGAACCTTATGATGAGTTTTATGCTTCATTAAAACTAACAAGTGGCGAAGAAATATTAGCATTAGTCATGGTAGAACTAGGAACAACAGATAATCTTGTTGTATCAAATCCTGTGGTATGTCAAGAAATTCGTTCCTCTGGAACGAATATACCCATGGGGTATAAGTTTGAACCATGGATGAAGTTGACTGATGATGATACTTTTGTAATTTCTTTAGAAAAAATAATTACGGTATCAGAAATCAACAGCACAGAACTAATAGATACGTATAAAGACTTAGTAAAACATGGATTTAAGGCAACTAATCCTGATCTAACTAAAGATATGGGATATGTCAATAGTGTATCTAAAGCGAGAGATATTCTAGAGAAACTCTATAGATCTAAGAATAGTTAATATAGCCATCTCTTGAACCCTTACAGAGTTATTGTACACAGAATAGACAAGGTTGTCAAGTTATGCTATAATATTAACATAATCGACAGATAATATGGTTAGAAAAAGATCAGAGCACTATGTCAATAACAAGGAGTTCCTCGCTGCTATTGTTGCATATAAACTTGAAATCTTAGAGGCAGAGAAGTTAGGCAAACCAAAACCAAGAATTACAAACTATCTTGGTGAATGCTTTTTAAAAATTGCTACACACCTATCATACAAACCAAACTTTGTAAACTATATGTTCAAAGATGACATGGTATGTGATGGTATAGAAAACTGTGTGCAGTATATTAATAACTTTAATCCTGACAAATCTAAGAATCCTTTTGCATATTTTACACAGATTATACACTATGCTTTCCTACGTAGAATACAAAAAGAGAAAAAGCAATTAGAAATAAAACAAAAAATTATTGAAAGATCTGGTTTTGAGGAAGTCATGACTGCTGATCAGGATGGTAAATCATCAGATTATAATTCAATCAAAGATGCTATACAATCTAGGAATACTAACAGATGAAGATTGCTATCATCACTGATCAACACTTTGGTTTCAAAAAAGGATCAAAGCATTTTCATAGTTACTTCAAAAAGTTCTATGATAATATTTTCTTTCCCACACTGAAGGAACGTGGTATTACCACTGTAATTGATATGGGTGATACTTTTGATTCTAGAAAGGGTATTGATTTATATTCTTTAGACTGGGCACAAAGAAATTACTTTGATCATTTGAGAGATATGGGATGTAAACTCACATCTATCGTTGGCAATCATACTGCATTTTATAAAAATACAAATGATATCAATACTATAGATCTATTACTCAGGGAGTATGACAATATAGATGTCATCGTCAATCCAGAAGAAAGGACGTTTGACAAACTCAAAGTATTATTTGTTCCTTGGATAACCTCAGACGATAGTGAAAGGACTTACGCCACTATAAAAAGATCTTCTGCCAAAGTCTGTATGGGTCACCTCGAACTCAATGGATTCTCTGCACATCATGGATATACAATGGAAGATGGACATGATGCTCTCCCTTTCAAAAAATTTACTAAAACCTTTTCTGGTCATTACCATACTCGCTCCACAGATGGTACTATATCCTATCTAGGCAATCCATACGAGTTGTATTGGAATGATTGTAACGATAATCGTGGATTTCACATATTTGATACCGACACATTGGAATTAGAATCAGTCAACAATCCTTATAGAATGTACAAAGTCATCAAATATAATGATACTCCTAGACAGTTGTTTAGGTTTCAAGATTATAAAGATGTAATTGTAAAGGTTGTTGTATTTCAAAAGTCAAACAAGAAAGAGTATGAAAGATTTATCGATGCATTGTCTAATGTAGGTCCTTATGATCTCAAGATTGTAGAAAAGATTGACGGATCTCAATTAGATGATACAATAGTAGAACAGACTGAAGACACCGTGACACTGTTAGATAAATTTGTAGATGACCTAGAGACAGATCTTGATAAAAACAGAATCAAATCTATCCTCAAAAACATGTATAAAGAAGCGTGTGAGGTGACTATCTAATGTGGATTCTTGCTCCTAAAGGTTACAAAGATGAAGGTGCATATGCAGTCAAAGATAGTGCAGGAGAGAAAGTAGTCTTTCTTTTTCAAGAACATGATGACTGTGAGAGATATGGACTTCAACTTGAGGCAAAAGGTAATTCTGAAATGGAAGTTGTAGAGATACAAGACACAATCGCTATCACATCATGTGAGCGAGCAAAGGTAAAGTATACTATAATATCACCAGATGATATTGTGATTCCAGTAGAACATAATGATTGAATTCAAAGAGATAAAATATAAAAATTTTTTATCATCAGGAAATCAATTCACTACAATTTCACTGAATGAGCATGGTACATCAGTCATCATAGGTAAAAATGGTGCAGGAAAATCTACCATACTTGATGCTTTATGTTTTGCACTGTTCAATAAACCCTTTCGTAAGATAACCAAGAGTCAAATTGTAAACTCCTCTAATGATAAAGACTGTCTTGTAGAACTAGATTTTTCTGTACATAGCACACAGTATAAAATAGTTAGAGGAATCAAACCAAACAAATTTATTATAGAAAGAAATGGAAACAAACTCAATGAAGATGCTAATGCACAAGATCAACAGAAGTCTTTGGAAGAGCAAATACTCAAACTCAACTACAAATCGTTCACTCAAATTGTTATACTTGGGTCTGCTTCTTTTGTTCCCTTTATGCAACTTAGTGCTCCGCATCGAAGGGAAGTTATAGAAGATCTTTTAGATATCAGAGTCTTCTCTACCATGTCAGACATTCTAAAAGAGAAAGTCAAGGGTGTTAGAACTAAATTACAGACGTTAGATCTAAAAAAAGAAAGTGTTGCAGATAAGATTGTCATGCAGCAAAACTTTATCAAGTCTATAGAAGAGAGTGGACAGGAAGAGATAAGTAAGAAAAGACAAGAGATAGAGAATATTGAAGATGAAATGGAAGAGTATCAAAATCTTGTAGATAATCTCCTATATGATCTCAAGATGAAAGAAGAAAGAATCAGAGATTATACAGATGCAGGTAAAACTCTGAGAAAACTAGGGACATACAAAGGAAAGTTACAGTCTAAACACACAAATTCTACGAAGGAAAGAGACTTCTTCAGGAACAATGTATCATGCCCTACATGTACACAAACTATACATGAAGACTTTCGTGTAAATAAGATTGACCAACTAGAAAAAACTATTTCTGGTTTCACGGACAACCTCCAAGAAATCGAAGATGCTATCTCAGAGGCAGAATCTAGAGAGAAGCAGTTTATTTCTATACAAAAAGAGATCTCCGATCTATCAAATGAAATTTCTCAAACTAATGTTCGCATTACTGGATCAAGAAAACAATCTAATAAACTCGAACAAGAAATTCAAACTATTACCACTAGACTTGAAAACAGAAATTCTGAACATGAGAAACTAAGCACATACAAGGCATCATTGAAACAAGTCCTTGCTGATTATGGAGACCTAAAAGAGAACTACGAATACTATCAAGAAGCAAATATATTGCTCAAGGACGATGGTGTCAAGAGTTCTATCATCAAGAAATATATTCCTCTCATCAATCAACAGGTCAACAAGTACTTACAGATGATGGACTTCTATATCAACTTTACACTTGATGAAGAGTTCAACGAGAAGATAGAGTCACCTATACATGATAAGTTTTCATACCCATCATTCTCTGAAGGAGAGAAGATGAGGATTGACCTTGCTCTTTTATTCACATGGAGAGAGATAGCAAAGATGAAGAACAGCGTTGTGACTAATCTTCTAATCATGGATGAAGTGTTCGATTCCTCACTTGATGGTCTAGGAACAGATGAGTTTCTAAAGATTATTCGTTATGTTATAAAGGATGCTAATGTCTTTGTTATCAGTCATAAACAGGATTTAGTAGAGAAATTCAACGCTATAATTGAATTCAAAAAAGTCAAAGGATTCTCAATTCTTAGAGGAGTTGACAAGAATACTGTATAAATGTATACTAAATACCATTACAACGGGATCGAAAGATCGTGCCCCTGCGTAGACCCATTTTCCCATGTCGGGGAAGATGTCATCCGCAGGTTTTTTAGTATCTGCGAGACAAAGAAATACAAATGATCAAATCAACAATCGCTGCTCTTGCAGCAACACCCCTTCTATTCTCTAGTGCTGCTTTTGCAGGTCCTTATGTCAACGTAGAAGCAAGTGGTTCATATCCTGACGGTGCATACTCATCGGGCACATGGGAATTCCAACTTGGATACGAAGGCACAACACCT
>VTLG01007388.1_pt1 | contig 10593 bp, 7 predicted proteins | sample 4694571 | NCBI WGS metagenome assembly VTLG01 (sample SAMN12604809, study PRJNA352737) | marine metagenome | biome: ENVO:00000447; feature: ENVO:00000209|ENVO:00000569|ENVO:01000036; material: ENVO:00002151; isolation source: viral sequences binned using virsorter ... | reverse complement strand
TGTTGTCAATGACATCCGGAGTGTTATTTGTAGTATCGCAAATAACTAGGAATCCGTAGAGTCCTCTCTTCGCCTGAACATCACGGAGATATGGTTCAACGATATTGCGGAAGTTCGCTCTAGTCAACTCATCATTGAGTTCAAAGAGTTGTGCTTCTGCTGCCTTCTGCAATGCTTGCTCAATAGTGAGGAATAAACGACGAACGTTAATTCTGTCGAATGCAGATGCATATCCTAGACCAGTCTTATCACCAAAGAGAAGTGTGCCTAATCCAGGTTGAGTGATAACAGAGTTAACTCTCTTAGGATACAGAAGATCTCTCTGTGCTTTATCTGGGTTGTATGCAAGTTTAATAGCATTATTAATAATACCACGCTGTTGACCTGCAGGTGAGAACCAAGGATAAGCAGTAATAGCAGTCCGACACATCAAACCAGCAATGTCAGCATTGGTGGGAATGTAACGGAACTTATTATTAAAGCGATCATAAGTGTACTTATATCCACTATCAAATACTGCATAAGATGTAGATGATAATGAACTATAGTAATCAATCAAGTTAGAAGTTTGAGTATCACTATTAGTAATACCAACTAAGTCTGCTCTATGTGGTCCAACGGTGGCAACACAATCCTTTCTGCTATTTGCTAGAGAAATAAGTTTGTTTGCTTTTGCTTGTGATTCTGCTCTGGTATTAAGTCCAGGACCCATTATAAGGAAATCAACCTCGACTTCATCTTTATTAGAGAACTCATTATAAGAGGTCATCAAATCTCCAAGAGTTGCTGAGTATCCGTTGTATGTACTTCCGGAACTTACAACACTACCACCTACAGAGTAATCATCACCACCTGATAAGGTGTAAGTCTTATTACCAATAACGTTAAAGTCAACGCCTTGAGCATCTATACCCCATGTACCGGCTGAGGTTCCAACTGGAGTATAATCTGTGGTACTGGAGAAAGTACTTGCTCGTGGATAAGATTCCCAAGAAGAGTAAGTATTGTTTGTTTCACCAGGGTTACCACCAGCATAAACATTATCAGAGAAGTCTGCAAGATACTGCTCGTACCAGTTCTTAGTGGGAGCATTAACTGCAGATACTGCATCAAGTGCTTTAGAGAGATTCAAATGCTTCTCTATAACGTTGCCTTGAATACCAGTAATTTTACCACTGTCATCAGTTACAACAACGTGACAAGCATCATTCTTAGCATCTCTGTCTAAGCAATACTTAGTAGTTGTAGGTTTAGCGGCAATAGACTTCCAAGAAATAGTAGCATTGGTAAGACCTAAATCTTGCTGATCATACCAGTCTTTAATTGGATATGTAATTCCGGATGATAGATTTGGTGTAAATCCAGTACCCGAAACTGAAGCGCTATTATCAACTGTTTTAATGTAATCACCGGCAGTAAATGCGTATCCTACCGATCCTTCTGAATAATCAATCATTGTTTCTGTTCCTGCAGAGGAAACTCTAGAAACAATTCTTACATCGATAGTGCTGTCTGCGGCTGCGCTAGCAGTTGTAACACCAACGATAATACCTTTTAAGTAACCACTAAACTGTGTAGTAGTTCCTAATCCTGCGATAACTGCGGAAATAGGTGCGGTAACACCATAACCAATCGTACAACCAATTGCTGCGGGATCAGTGGTGTTAACATGGAGAATCTGATCAGCAAAGTCATCAATAAAAGTAACTTTTAGATCGTTTGCCCAAGAACCGGGGTTCTTTGCTGCAAAAGTAAAATCACTTGCATCTGAGTGATTATTTAAATAATCGTCATAGTTGTCGATTCTACCACTTCCTGTCATAGAAGTAGATGCGATACCAACTCCAGCATTAGCGTTTGCTAAGTATGGACCAGCAGTTCTAACAACTTTGAGGACTCCTCCGTAAGTAAGATAAGAAGCAGCATTCATCCAATACTCATATTGAGCATCTGTTGATTGAGGCTTACCAAATACATTGATAAGTTCTTGCTCTGTATTAATATCAATGGGATCGTTAACAGGTCCTATTGTAAATGGACCAGCAATTGCTCCAATATTATCTAATACGTTCTCAGCTCTACCTACTGTTAGGTCAACCTCCCTAGTCAGTACTCCTGGAGATAATTGTGGAGTCGCCATGTTTTTTTCCTAATTATCAGTTATCTAGAAATTATTTATTGTTTTTGACGTTTACGACAGGTATTCCCACATATAGGATTTATCCCCATATTCATCTGCTTTAAACCAAGTATCTCCATCTTCATCCGTAAAGCTTTCATCATCCATTCCATCAACCATAAATCCAAAAGGAGCCATATCTTGATCTATTTGATTTTTTTGCTCTTCATATAATCTTTTTCTTACATCCTGATCGGTTAATTCTTTAAAATAATCACATTGTACTAGCCATGCATAGATAACAAGACACATTGCCAGGTCATCGTTACATCCCTCTTCTGCCTCAAATGAATTACTTTTATGAATAAAAGTAGTTAATTCACTCATAATTTCATAATCACAGAAAAGAAGTTTATTTTCCTCAATTAAAGTTTTTAAATTAAGAGACCCGACTTTTTTAACTGTCTTGGACATCTTGACTCCCAATTGAGTCTTTTTACCAGAAAATCCCTGTCCAATAACTTGTCCTGCTCTTCCTCTCATAGAAGTCATGAGAAGATTTTTATATTCTAAATCATAATTTAATATAGATGCTACCTGATCTCCAATATCATTTACCTCACATAAAATAAAGGCATCATTATAACTTTTTCCAACTTCTTCTATAATACTTGGGAAAAGCATAGGTTTAATATCATTATTTCTATACTTTGCTACAATAGAATGAGGAAACTCTGTTATATCAACTACCACGAAAGCAGAGAAATCTTTTCCTACACCTCGCGCCACATCTACTGTAATAACATAATCATGTTCTTTTTGAGGATCGACGTATACATCCAATCCCCCACTTCTTTTTTCTGGTTCTTGATATACCAATGCTCTTAATTTACTGGGAGCAATAAGAGTATCAACAGATCCTAAGAACTCACACTCAAACTCAATCTTAAATTGTTGTTCTGATGTGTTTGCAATGGTCTGTTCTTTCCACACATCATCTCTTCCAGGAACCTCAGACCAATGTACGTCTGTAGGAACATATTCATTCTTACCCCTTTCTGCATCGTGCCAATACCTATAGAAATGGTTCATCCCGTGAGGGGTAGAAACCATTATGACTTTCGTGCTTTTACCAGAAGTAATAGTAGGATAAACAGAGGCAAAAAACGAATCAGCAATATGATTTGGAACGAATGCAAACTCATCCAGGAACAGGATATTGAAAGACATTCCTCGAACAGCACTGGCGCTAGTTGACGCAGCCAAGATTCTGGAACCATTTTCTAACTCCAAACTACCTTTATTCCAGGAGATAATCCCCTGTTGCATCCATTTAGGTAAATTCTCATATGCAGTCTGTAATCTACCTAATAAATCTCTAGCAGTTGCTGCTTTGTTCGCTAAGATACCAATATTAACATTATCATTAAATACTGCATAATGCAAGAGATATGATACAGATGTAGTAGACTTACCAGTCTGCCTAGGCATCTTACATATATTAAATCTATTGGCGTGAAACTTTTTAATTAACTGCTCTTGAAAATCATAGGGTTCAAAAGGTACTAAACCCTCATCCAAACTAACAATCTTTACGTGCTGGCGGGCAAAATAAACAGGATCATTCTTGCAGGCCATAAATTCAAGAATTTGATCTTTCGTAAATTCTTGTTTAACATTCGCCTTTTTTAATAACGGATTACCTAAGTAAACCTCATCCATTGTTGGCATAATAAAATCTCCTAATTAATCGGCCTTCTGAAAAAGAGGTGTTTCAGGATCATAATCGGCCACACGATAACTCCATAATTTAGCACCAGGATATACTTTTTGTAGTTGATCCACCACTTCCTTACGAGAAGGTTTCTTTACTTGTGGGAAAAACATTTGAATACTCATTGTTCTTCCTCTCCATGCCAAATATACTTCTATTATATTTCCTGGTTTATTATACTTGGGAAGTCTTCTTACTTCCTGTAAATCTAAAGGATCTTCCCATTCCACTGTTGGCTCAGGAACCTCTATGGGATCAGGTTTTATAATATCAATAAATTCATATTCTGTGGGATTAAAATCATCTCTCCAATTGGATACTTCTACTCCTTCACTAACGCCGCCACCACCACCGTTGCCGTTCCCACCACCATTACCGCCACCATTGCCATTAGAACTTCCATTCCCGTTATGGGACCCATTACCGTTGCCATTACCATTTTTTCCATTCTTTTTCTTTCCATTACGATCAATATAGACACCCCACCAAGTACCGGAATATCTTCCCGTTATTCTAACACACTTATTCTTAAGAGGGTCCCAAATATACCCTGGATCGCATTGCTTCATTGAGATTGAGCAGTACTCTTTTGATTATTTAGGAATTGCTTTAAATTATGCTTGTTTATATCATTCAAAGCAGTCTCCTTATACATCATATTAACAAATTCATTGGATGCCTGTACCATTGCATCAATAGAAGGACCATCTCCCAAGTTACTGCTTAAAGAGACGTGCATTACGGGATATACACCACCCCAATTCGCATAAATGGGCTTATTAGTTTCTTCTGGAGTCTGAAAATCCTGAGATAATAAATCCATATCTCCAGGAAAAAGTTTTAAGTCAACACCTGCATAAGGACCACTTGCTGCATCTGAATTACTATAAAACTCTTTAAGGGTCTTCATCTTAGAGGTTAGTAATAGTGAGGTTATTAAGACCACCAACACCAACCCAAGCAGTTCCGTTATAAATTTCTAATTGCGCTGTAGTAGTATTGAAAATAAGAGCACCTACAGTAACACTAGCGGCATCTCTTACTGTAGATGTCATTACTGGAGGATAGAACATAGTAGAGGCGGTAACTACCCCAGCAAAGACCGCATTACCACCTGACGACACTGTTAGACCAGCACCAGATACTTCTATATCAGTGGTCTTTAAAGTAGAAGAAGTAACTACACCAGCAAATACACCACCACCATCAACATTTAAAGTGACCCCAACACCGGGACCTCCATCATAATCATATCCAACATTAACTCCGCTTCTAGCAGTAACAATACCAAGAGAATCTAAATTTACTACATTATTTTTAAAGATAGTTCCTGCAACGGAAATATCTCCATCAAAATAAGCAACAACACTAGTGGTTACTCCGCTTTCTTGAGATTCTCCAACGTATAGAGAATATTGAGATCGTGCAGTTGTTGCAACACCAACATTCTTTGTAGTACTAACACCAGCAGTTGATGATGCCCATGTTCCACCTGCACCTGCTGACCCACCTGCTGCAGGAGCCCATTTATTAATCTCACTATCCCATGCTAAAACCCATCCATCAGTAGAAATTCCTGTACCAGCATAATCCACATCCTCCAAATCGGACATGATTCTGGCACCACCTCCACCAAAGGTTGATAGTTGTTGTTGAACCCTATTGATGAATAATCTATAATGTTCCTGTAGATCTTCAATCGTTGCATAATTCTGATCTAAAGGAGTTAAGGGATCAGAATTATCTACATTAGGAGGAATGTTTAAAAGACCTTCATTTATTACAGTCGATCCTACCTTCACAGTTGGTGAAACCTTTTCTTCATATAGAGCAATTAATTGCTCTAAACGATTAACTCTTTCTTCTAATTTGGTTTTGACTTCAGATAAATTTTTATCATTAGTATCAGTAACTTCTTTTATTAACTCATCAACTCGTATTTTATCAAGAAGACTCTTAAACTCATTTTGTAAATCATCAACATGCTTTTCATTTACAGCAAAATCTACTCTCATCTCTCTGAGTTGACCAGAAAGATTTTTTTCAAAATTAACCACAGCAGGAACTACTGAGTCCTTCATTTCATTATAATATTTTGAAGTACTAGTATCTAAATTCTCTTGCAACTCACAAATATTATCTGAAAGAGTTTCCTCCATCAAATCCATTTTATTAGAAAATCCAGTTAAAGTCTCTTCATAACTTTCTAACTTTTTATTTTCTGACCTTTCTCTTTTCTTAAAATCTTTATGGAGATTTTCATATGTAGATGATAATTCTTTAAAATTTTCAACTAAGTTTTCAATATTAGAAGTTTTTTCTAATAGATTATTATCTAACTCTATTTCTTTCTTATCAATTCTCTCCTCTATTGTTTGAATAGAAGTTCTAATAAATGCTACTTGATTATCGATATGAGAAGAAATGGACTTTACTTCTTTCTCCGTTTTTAATTTAGATTCTACTAAGTTCTTTTTATAGTTCTCAGCAACTCTTTCAAATCCTTTTTCTATCTGTTGAAGATTATTCTTATAATCATCTTCTAAAGTTTTTACACTGTCAATAACAAACTTTTGATTATCCGCAATTCTCTGCTCGGTTTTTACTTCAGTTTCGGCAAAAAATTTCTTATACTGAGGTAATACTTTTTCTAATAAAGACTCGACTTTACCCCTTATTCCAGTTACTTCTTCTTTTACGGAAGAAATAGTATCTTCATTAAGTGCCTCAATTTGGGAAGTGACAGTATTAAGAGTATCGTAGATATCCTCATGGACTTCTTCAACTTTTAAAGTTAAATCATCTTTAAAATTCCCAAATCTATTATCAACTCTGGTTTCTGAATCAACTATTAATTTTTTATAGGCGGGTACTTCATCTCCTATAAATTCTTTTACTATTCCCGATAATGTACCAAATTCTTCCTTGATACCTAAAACGCTTTTAGAATTTAAAGTCTTTACTTTATCCTGAACATTTCTTATCGACTCCTCCACAAAGAGAAGTTGAGCAGTCATAGCATCATTAAGATCTTCTTTACTGATAAGATCTTCAATTCCCTCTCTTATTTCTTCTACACTTTCAGATAATGTATCTACCTTTTCTACATTAGTTTTAAAGGTATCAAACGTATTAGTAAAATCAGTTATTGCTTGAATATGATCAAAGTTAGTCTTAAAAGAATTAAAAGCTTCAGAAATTGTCTCTACTTTTTCAGGAGTAGCATTTTCCCTAATCTCATCTAGAGAACTATTAGGATTCTTAACGTAGAATTCTGACGGCTTCTTAAGTGGCACTTTGATATTCGTTATCCATAGTTATATTTATTTCACAAAAAAATCAGTCAGATTTTACATTTTGTTGTTTAATTAATTTTGCTAGATCAGCAGTAGAACCTACAAACAATGCATTAGTTACATTATTAGGACCTTTCTTTTCTTTCTCTTCATTAACATCTTTTAATTTTTGTTGCAAATCTAACAACTTATCAGTTGCATCTGAAACACTTTTAATTAACTGACCTGCTACTTCATATGCTCTAGGCATTTCGCTTTCTTGAGCAATTTCAAGAATGCCATTAATTGCTTCTTGTCCTTTTTCAATTATACTATAAAGATTACCTCTTGTATACTCATAATCTTTTTCAATATCATCCTTCGTAAGTCGATCAGGTTTTTCCCGTTCAACAACAGTTGTTTCCTCTTCCACTACTTCTGGAGTAATGTTAAAAGTCTTATCTAACTTATTGTATTCTTTAGTCATCATGAAATTGTCCCATCAAATCCAAAGTCATCACCTTCTGGAATATACTCTCTTTCTACTGCTTGATCAATGTATTTAACAGGTGAACCCTTAACATGAATCGCAGCAGTCGTTCCATCCATTCCCCTCTTAATGACTAATTTATTGCCATCAACACGTTCAATTTGAACTTCTTCACCTTCTAGATCTAAGTAATCTAATGCCTTCAGTGAACCAATAGCATCGACCTCCATAGTAAGATCAGTAGCAGTAATATCATCTGCTAGAAGAGTAGTAACATCTCCTTCATATGCCTGGATTGCTCTTGGAACAACAGTATATGTAAGATCTCTTCTAGTATTCTGGGTATCCTTACCAGTAAGATAGTTAACCTTAACAGACCGAATAATATCGTCCGTAGCAGAGGAAACAGGACCGAATAGATAAGTCTTTGCACTAAACCTTAAAGTATAAAGAAGAACCCTCCTCTCCATGAAATCTCCTTCATAATCATCCTGCATTGTAACATTTTCCAGGACAATGGGTATATCTCTCTTTTCGTTAATACTTCCCACCAGATTAACAGTTACGGTATAAGCAGGTTGAAAATAAGGTAATATTTGTTCGACTATTTGTAATGCATCATCATTTAATTTACACATAATAGCAAGTTCAAATTGCATATTATATGGAACGGGCATATATGCTTTACTAGTATTTTTATTAGTAACAGGATCTTTTACAAGAAATTTTTGAGTAGTAGTAACCTTTCTAGAAGGATCATAAGTAAGTCCCGTAAACTCAAAAGACATCCGTGGCAACGTCATTGCCGTTGCTTTATTTAAATCGGGTGATTGAGTTAAACGTGCTAAAAATTTCTGAGTGGGTCCATATGCCAAAGGAACTTTCGTTGCATTAACAATATCATCACTACTATTTGTGGTCTTAACAGTAATCCCATTAAAAAGAGTACCAAAAGAAATAATGGTTTTTCTCAGTATTTCGTGATAAAAATATTCAAACATTTTTAGATACCTGTTATCTTATATTTATGGAGTACCAAAAGGATTCTGTTCTGTGAAATCTAATATTTCATCAGCAGCAGTTTCTATATTAAAGTTATCAGCATATTCATCATTATCCGGATCTACATTAATTACTCTAATTACTTGTGTAGCACCGGACTTAGATCCAGTAACTGTTTCTCCAACCTGGAATCCTGTACCACCGACGGTTGCTACTTCTAAAACATTAGTATCATCATCCCATACTCTTACTCTTGCAGTAGTTGTAGAAGCAGAGCCTGTTACGATCTCATTAAAGATAAAGTTACCACTTGATCCAAAGTCAGGATCAGAAACTGTTATAGTTGGCGCAACACTATATCCCGCACCAGCATTGGTGATTCTAATAGCAGTTATAGTGCCTGCAGTACTTACAACAGCAGTAGCAGCAGCACCAGCAGTTGTAACACCTGCCTCAAATATTTCATTACTAAATGTAATTTGAGGTGAAGTAGTAAATCCACCACCACCAATTAGTCCACCATAAGTGGTCATCGTTATAATACCAATACCACCATCAGAGATAGAAGAAATACCAGTAGCTCCTGCTCCTGTATTGCTAACAAATCTAATTATTGGAGCAACTGTATATCCAGCACCCGCATTATTCAGATCGGCATTCTGAACAGATTTAGCACCAGGATTAACATTATCATTACAGACAACTATTCCTCCAATCATTCTTACACTAGCAATACCTGTTATTCCTGCTGTAGGTGCAGAAGATATTGCCACTCTAGGAACATCAGTATATCCGCCTCCTCTATCACCAATAGTAATAAATTGAATACCACCATCCACTAATCCAGTTACAGCAGTTACGCTAACACCAGTACCAACCATAGTGAGAGTCTGCGTTGGTCCCATGATGGTAGAAACTCCATCAATCTCACCATCTGACTCATCACCAATTAGTGCATCATCAATCTCTTCAATGCCAGTATCAATAACTTCGTCTTCATAACGGAAGAGTTCACATCTCAGTTCATAAATGTAAGTTTTTTGTAATTGATAAAATGGTTTTTCATGTTCTACAAACTTAATTTCAAACAAACGATCTCCCAGTGGGAAATAAATTAAATCACCTTCTTTGGGTCGAGTAACTAATTTAACATTGGACTCATTCTTCATTAAAGGTTCAATATATGTCTCCCACCTTTCCTTAGAAATAGTCAAAGTTATCTCATTAGTTTGTTGAATACCAAACTTTGACATAATAACCGGATTATCTCCATACCCATCATAAGTATCTACATATGCTTCGAGTGGATAAGCATCATCAAACTTAGATTGAACTACCTCTCTTATAACAGTCTTTTCTGTCATGTATTTACGAGGGATATAATGAACCTCGACACCATACATCCTCAACTGTTCGTTGATAAGATCCTGAACTAAATTTTGTTCAGAACGAGCTCCTTGTTGAAAGTATGGATTCAACATAATATCAACCTATCATATCTAATGGAGGCAATTCATACATTTCAATCATGCGTTCTCGAATCCTCTCTAGGTCCTTTTCAGCATCATCATACATTTGCCGCCCATTTAACTCTACTCCTCCCGGCAATTTAACTCCGGTAAACTTCATCAAATTCTGTCCCCATTGACGTTTCATTAACGCAACAGTATAGGGTTTTAAGAATGAATCATTCCACACCCTAGTATAATCAGCAGGATCTAATGCTCTAAAACAATCAATAATTATCCAATCCCCAACATTTATCTCACCCCAATCAATATCAATATATAACCTATCCATTCTCTGATTAAATCTTATCTGCTTCTCAGTATTCAATAAAAAATCGATATCAGACAAATAAGTTCTCACCATTGCATAAGACAATAATTCTGTTGTACCCCAATTAAAAGCAATATCATTAAGAAATAACTGA
>VTLG01005041.1_pt1 | contig 10594 bp, 17 predicted proteins | sample 4694571 | NCBI WGS metagenome assembly VTLG01 (sample SAMN12604809, study PRJNA352737) | marine metagenome | biome: ENVO:00000447; feature: ENVO:00000209|ENVO:00000569|ENVO:01000036; material: ENVO:00002151; isolation source: viral sequences binned using virsorter ... | reverse complement strand
CATTGCTCCAGGCGCTCCAAACATGGAACCGCCAATAATAGGTGCTGCTATCTGCAACCCTTTTTCTAATATTCCTCGTAATCCTTTTAGCATAATCTCCTAATAACCTGCAATTTATGTGATTGTCGTATGCAAGGAGGCTGCCCTTGGATAAATAAGCCTATTTAATTATATATTTATAGGCAAATTATTGCTATATGACAATAGATATTTGCAAGTAGAAAGGAAAAGCATGACTAAAAAGAAACAACAAACCGAACAAGTCTTACAGTTTGATACTATTAGACCCTTTGGTCCTACAATAATGAGAGGCAGAATGCCTGACTTCATTACTAAAATGCTTGATGATAAAGCAACAGAGATGTTGACTGATAAGAATTTATCTAAAGAGTTTGATCATTCAGGTAACTTAGCAGGTAATGTTAAACAAGAAGTTCGTTTTCCACAAGATTGGATGAACACAGAAGAGTTTTTGCCGATGGTGCAATTAATTGGTGAGATGGTTAAGAATTATATTTCTATACCACCAGCAAGCGAAACTATTTCACCTGATTATGTAGGTAAAATGGTTATTGAATCAATGTGGTCCGTGAGCCAATATGCAGGAGACTTTAATCCTTTTCATATACACGAGGGTCAACTATCTGGTGTATGTTATTTACGAGTGCCTCCTAGTTTACCAGCAGAGTATGCAAAAGAAGATCACTACCCAACAGTAGGAGATATATGTTGGTTTGATGGCAGAGCGGCAACGTTTAGTGGACACAAACATCAAGAGTCACCAAAGGTTGGTGATATATTTTTGTTTCCAAACTGGTTAGCACATGGCGTATATCCATTTAGAACACCAAATGAAGAGAGAAGATCGGTATCTTTTAACTTACATTTAATTAAAAAAGAAGAACCACAGCCTTTAGATAACTAATGCAACCTGAGTTTATTTTCCCTGCTCACGTCTATGGTCAAGATTATCTTGGGTTAAATCAAGATTATTTAAATCAATTAACATCATCAATTGAATTAATTAGAAGAGGAAACATTAACGGCCAAGAGTTATCAAATTATGAGTTTGGTTGGCAATCAGATAATCTTCCACAATCAGGGCCTTTTGAAAAAATTACACAAGAAATAGTTAAAAAAGCTTTTGTTTTTTGCAAAAACATAGAGGGTTTTACTTTTAGTAAAGTAACCATAGGTAATTTATGGGCTAATATTAATTACAAAGGAGACATTAATTGGCCTCATAAACACAACGGAGATGTCTCAGGAGTTTACTATTTAGACACCCCTGATGATTGTGGTTTTTTATCATTAAATTATTACAATTATAATCTTAACACTAAAATATCAGAATTTTTTGATAGTAAGGGGAGCATAAAAATTTTACCAAAAAAAGATAAAATAATTTTTTTTGATTCTAACTGTATGCATCACGTTACAAAAAACAATTCAAATAAAATAAGAATAAGCATTAGCTTTAATATAAATATTAATGATTGAAATTTCTAAATTTACAATTTTTAAAGATGATGTTTTTAGTTTTAATTTACCAAACTTTAATGAGTGGCAAAAACAAATAAAAGATATTGTTTTAGTCGAAGATAATGAAGCAATACATAATCTTTCTTCAAAACCTGAAAAACGTTGTAACGTTATTGCTCAAAGAACTGCATGGAATTCTCATCAAAGGTATTCTGCTTTACAGCTTTTGTGTGATCAAATAAAAAAATATTTACAATTATTTGCTAAAAATGAAAACTATGACATTCCTGTATTAAAAACTCATGAGTGTTGGATAAATTGGTACAGCAAAGGAGATTATTCTCAACCACATACTCACGGATCAAATCTGTCCGTTGTTATTTTTATTGACGTTAAAGATACAGATGCAAAATTTTTTTTTCATTCTAATAGAAACATGGTGTTAGTAAAAAAACACGAGAAAACAATTAATTTTTCAAATTTAAAAGAGATTAATGTGAAAGACGGAACTGTTCTTTTTTTTGATGGGTCATTACAACACTCAGTAAGTCCAAATAATTTAGATAAAAAAAGAATTACCGTAGCAATTAACTATGAGGTTTCATATGATGAAAACAGAAAATGAATATTGATAAGGTACCGATGGTTCGTGTGACGTGGTTAGATGCTCGTGATACAGAAACAGGTTGGCTTGATATAAAAGACGTTATTAATGCTCCGTTGGCCGTGTGCCAAGAAGTAGGGTGGATGATTCATAATGGTAAAGAAAAAATAATTATTATGCGATCCTATAGTAAAGACAAAGAAGATATTACAGGTGGCGGTGCTATTGCTATACCAAAAGGATGGTTAAAAAAAATAGAATATTTAACAGTGAGTTATAGTGAACATTAAAATTTTTATTGGTACGCCTTGTTATGGCAATATGCTTACAGCAGATTACTTTAAAAGCTGTTTACAGCTTACAGCTTTGGCAGCTAGTAAAAAAGTAGAATTACAATTTGGAACTATTGGCAATGAGTCTTTAGTAACAAGAGCTCGTAATACATTAGTGCAGTTGTTTATGGATAATGAAGATTATACTCATCTTTTGTTTATTGATGCTGATTTAGCTTTTAATCCTGAGTCAGTGTTTCGTATGTTAGACTTAGATGAAGATGTGGTAACAGGGGTTTATCCACGAAAGGTAATTGATTGGACAAAAGCGATTAGAAGAGTAAATGAAAACCCAAACATTAAAGAAGATGAATTACATGCAGCATCTTTGCAATATAATTTAAACGTTAAAGACCCAAAAAAAGTAATAGTAAAAAAAGGATTTATAGAAGTATTAGATGGAGCCACAGGATTTATGTTAATTAAAAGAAATGTTTTTAAAAAAATGGCATTAGCATATCCTCATCTTAGATTTAAATCTGATCAACATTTAGGAGATCCCCATGACAAAACCTTTGGATATCACGACACATCTGATTGGAACTATGCTTTTTTTGACACAATGATAGAGCCTGATACTAAAAGATATTTGTCAGAAGACTACGCTTTTTGTCGTTTATGGCAAAAAATAGGTGGTAAAATATATGCTGATATTGTTAGCGGTATGACACATATGGGTAATTACTCATTCAAAGGCAACGTAGCCACTCAATTCTTGCCACAAAACAATAAATAATTTAGTATACTCCGACATGAAATTAGTTGATTTAAAGTTCCAGCCAGGCATTGACAAACAAGATACCGCTTACTCAGCAGGAGATCAACGTAAGTATGTTGACTCAAATCTTGTACGTTTTCACTACGGAAAGCCAGAAAGATGGAAAGGTTGGGCTTATTTACCAGATCCAAATAAAACTGTCGTGGGCGTGGTCCGTGATACGCATAGCTGGATTGGTTTAGACGGAACCAGATATCTTGCTTTAGGTACAGACAGAAAATTATATTTATATTCAGGCAGTGCTCTTTATGACATTACACCTATTAGAGAAACAGCAGCTTTAACAAATCCTTTTACAACAAACGGTACTACAACAGTTACCGTAACAGATGCAAACCACGGCGCTATTCAAGGAGACTTTGTAACCTTTGATTCATTCTCCGCTATTGATGGCTTAGATATGAACAACGAGTTTGAAATTACAACACGTGTGGATGCTAATACTTATAAAGTAACACATACAAGCGCAGCCTCTGGTTCTACATCAGGTGGAGGTGGATCAGGTAATGCTAATTATCAAATTAATATTGGTGAAACTGCTTCTACCTATGGTTATGGATGGGGCACAGATACATGGAGTGCGGGTAAATGGAATGAACCAAGCACTTCTTCAGATGTAACTGTCTTTGCTCGTAGTTGGTCTTTAGACAATTTTGGTGAAGATTTAATTGCTACTGTTTTAAACGCTAGCACATATATAAAAGATCTTTCTGGTGCAATAGATGCGAGAGCAACAGCTCTATCTAATGCTCCTACTGCATCAAGGTTTAGTTTAGTATCAACGGATACAAGACACTTGATGATTTTTGGTACTGAAACTACTATTGGTACACCTGCTTCTCAAGATGATTTATTATTTCGTTTTTCTGATAGAGAAGATGCTACAGATTATACACCAGTTGCAACAAATGAGGCTGGTTCACTGCGTATATCAGATGGTTCTAGAATAGTAGGTGCTGTTAAATCATCAGGTCAAATACTTGTTTGGACAGATACATCACTTCATGGTGTTCAGTTTGTTGGTACACCTTTTACTTTTGGTCTTAGACAACTTGGTGCCAACTGTGGATTGATAGCACAGCACGCTGCTATTGAAGTTAACGGCAGAGCATATTGGATGTCTGATAATTCTTTTTACATGTATGATGGTGTTGTCAAAAAAATGCCATGCTCCGTACAGGATTATGTATTTGATGATCTTAGTTATACTAATAGAAATGATATCGCCTGTGGTATTAATACAGCCTTTAATGAAATTATTTGGTACTATCCTTCAGCGAGCGCTACAGCAATAGATAGAGGCGTTGCTTATAATTATTTAGAAAACACTTGGTACACTGTTAATCTTGGAAGAACAACTTGGCTTGGTGCTTATGTATATGAAAATCCTATAGCAACAGAATACGATGCTTCCATAACAGCAAATGTATCAAATATATTAGGTTTAACAACAGGAGCTTCTTATATTTACGAACATGAATCTGGCAATAATCAAGCAGATGGCACAGCCTTATCTGCTTTCTTAACAACTGGTTCTGTTGAAATTGCTGATGGTGATGAGCTAATGTCAGTTAGCAGATTAGTTCCTGACTTTGATAATTTGGCTAATACAATGACAGCTACTTTAACATTAGAACAATATCCACAATCCGCAGCTAATGTAACTACAACAGGTTCTATTTCTAGTACAACAGAAAAAATTGATGTAAGAGGTAGAGGTAGAGCGGTTAAAATTAAATATGAAACTAACACAGTTGGTGACACGGCTTGGAGACTTGGATCTACTAAGTTACAACTTAGACCAGACGGAAGAAGATAATGGCAAAGATAACAATTACACGATTACCAAACGCAACAGAAGAGTATAGTCCTAATCAGTTTAATCAAATGGTTTCATTACTAGATCAAATTATTCTTTTACTTAACACAAACTATCAACAAGATTTAAAAGAAGAATCACAGTCGGAGGCTTTTTTCCTTGGCTAATGTATTTAAAAGCGCAATGGTGGATATTACCACAACAAATTTAACAACTATTATAACAGTTCCTACGGCTGATGCTGGTGCAACACCACCCATTCCGCCTACTACGGATATAGTAAAATCTCTTTTAATTTGTAATGACTCTGGTTCAACAACTTTAGTTGATGTTGAAGTTGTCCGAGGAGCTGCAACCTTTGAAGTATTCAAAGCGAAGAGTATTGCTACAAACGCAACAACAGAATTATTGACTCAACCTTTAGTTCTGCAAGAAAGTGATGTTCTTAAAGTTCAAGCCAATGCTGCCAATCAGGTGCACATTATAGCAAGTTTTATGGAGGTCACGAAAGGACAACTCTGATTAACTTACATTCTCTATTTATTACTCCCGTATTTTCACTACAACTTAAAGGCCATGAACATCTTATTGATAACATATATCAACTACGAGAAAAAGATGAGATGGGTATGCCTCGTTCAAACATAGGCGGTTGGCATAGTCATGATGAAATATACGACATAAAAAAATTTAAACCTTTAGTTGGTGACATTCTTAAATATGCTAAAGATTGTTTCAATCATATGGATGTACAGGATGATTACAATCCCGAGATGACGGGTATGTGGAGTATGATAAATCCACCAGGATCACGAAACAATGTACATACACATCCATACAACTATTTATCAGGTGTATTTTATCTTAAAGCTCCTAAAAAGTGTGGAAATATTGTGTTTCTAGAGCCTAAATCACAGTCAGAGGTGCTATCACCACCTAAAACGGATAAAGCCTCTATACACCTCGCTCACAGCGTACAATGGGAGCCTGTTGAAAATTCCTTGATTTTTTTTCCTTCATGGTTACAACATGAAGTACAAACAAATAGTTCTAATGATGATAGAGTTATTATTAGTTTTAACATAAATTGGAGAAAAGACGATGCCGATAGTTGAACCTGCTGAGTTACTAGGACACATTACAACAGAAGATGGAAGAAAAATTCCACATTATAAAGTAAAGACTGAAACAACACTTACACATGTAGACACTGGTGCTGAGTATAACTCAGAAGCTGAAGCTCAAGCTGATATTGATAACCCAGGAACATCTACAACTGCCGAAAAGATTAGAAGAGACGTAAAAGTATTTGCTCCTTCTTTAGCAGACATGTTAGGAGAAGCTGCTGAGTAAAGTATTTATAAAAGAAAATTTTTTTCCTCTTAATATTTACAATGAAATAGTTCAACAGATGATATCCGTTGATTATGCTCCGCCTTCTTCAAAAAAAATTGATGAAAATAAAGGTTCTTATTGGCATACTCATGAATTGCCAAACAACTGTGATGTACAAAATCAAATAAAAAATTTAATTGATAAAAAATTTAAATTTAATACTTCAAGTTTTTATCAAACTTTATACACTATGGTTGGTGCAAACGATGTTCCAAGACCTCATATAGATGAAAGTGAACAAATAAAATATCAATGTTTAATTTATATGCATGGAGAAGAATCAACAAACAATGGCACAGGTTTTTATCATATTAATGAATTAAAAAATGAACTTGAATTAAGTATTCATATAGGTTTTAAATGCAACAGAGCTATTTTTTTCTCATCAGATGTTTATCACGCCCCTTTACAATGGGCAGGTAACGGTTCTTTTAGATACTCAATTTGTAATTTTTTTAACTAAGCACTACACGCTTCACATTCCATATCAGAGTCTAACCCAGTTACCATAACAGTTGCATCGGAGTTATGTGGCTTACCCTGAATTGTATGTATATGAGGCACATTTCTGTGTTCTAATATTTCTTTTTGTAATTTTTCGTTTTCTCTTTCCACTGCTAATAAACGTTCGTGATAACGACTCACCTTATCAGCAAGGGTAGCTATAGCCTTCAATACTTCTTGATTTTCCATAATATCTCCTTGATTTATAATTTTTGGGTGAGATCTAATTTAAACATGTGTACAGAATATATCAAGTAATCTTTTTAAAATTGTTTTCTTGACAGTAAATATATGTTATGAAAAAGACAGAAAAAAGAATGAAAACACAAACAACTGCCTTTGGAAGAATAGTAAAAAGATATGATATGTCTTTAGATGACATTGACGATTTAAATAATAAATATGAAGAGCATAGAAAAGAACTTGCATCTATGGGTCCAAGGTTAGCAGGTAGATTAGATTCTGAAAGAGAATTTACTCATCTTATCAGTAAAACAACAATAGCTAAACACATAGTCGATTGTATGAATGACTATGTTGAAACGATGGAAAAAATAAATTTATTTAAAGGAATTAAAAAATTAGAAATTTTAAGCTGTTGGATAAATGACATGAAAGAAGGAGAGTATAACCCTCCTCACACTCATCATGATAACACGGGTTGGTCTAGTGTAATGTTTTTAAAAGTTCCAGAATTTATTAATGATGCTAAAGATCCACATAAATTCAAAGATGGTCAATTAGGTTTCTCAGGTGTTGATGGCACAAGTATAGCATGGATGGAACCTGAAGTAGGTCATTTTTATATATTTGAAGCTAATCATCAACATTGTGTTATGCCATTTAAAACTAAAATAAAAGGAGAGATTAGAAGATCTATGTCTTTTAATTTTATACAAAAGATTGTTTGAAAAACAAATTACTTTTTGTGCTACGGATCAAGCTATGGTTAATGTATGGCCTCATCCAAAACCTGCTTCACGATTTATACCTGATGAGTATAAAAAATTAGAAAGATTTTTAGATAATGATTATCATAAAAGCACGGTTAAAACATGTATTCCTTTTTTAGATTCTTTAACAATGGGCTATATAATACCCTTTGATCAAGATTATTTAATAGATCCTGTCGAAAATGATTTTAGTGTTATGCCTGCTAATCGTGAAGGATCTGATTTTGGTTTTCATAATCAATCACAACTGCCTAAAAAATGGCATAAAATAGCAGGTGAGAACGCAGGTAAATTTCACAATAAATGGTTAATTAAAACACCTCCTGGTTATAGTTGTTTATTTATTAAACCTATGAACAGACTTGAACCAAGATTTGAAATTATAGCAGGTGTAGTAGATACAGATGTTTATATTAATCTTATTAATTTTCCTTTTATTTTACACAAAAGAGATGAACAATTTCTTATTAAAAAAGGAGAACCTATGGTTCAAGTAATACCGTTTAAAAGAGAATCTTGGAAATCGTGGTCTGGTTTTTACATAGAAAAACTTCATAACAAAACAAATAATTTACTTTCAAGTAAATTTATAGATAGATATAAACAAATGTTTTGGAAGAAAAAAAAATATAAATGAAAAAAATAAGTGATTATATAAATTGTTTTGAAAATATTTTAGATTTGTCTATTTGTGATCAAATAATTAAAGATTCAGAAAAAGAAACATTTGAAAGTGCAACAACATTAGGAGACGTAAATAAAAATAATGTTAGAAAATGTTATAAAAAATTTTTAAATAAAAAATACGATAAAATAATTTTTGAATGTGTAGGAAAAGTTTTAAAAAAATACGTTAAAAAACATTCTAATTTTAATACAGGCGCCTCTACAGAAGATACTGGATATGAACACCTTTTATACAAAGGAAGTCAAAAAGGTGAATACAAATTTCATGTAGACCACAGTGATTTAACTCCCAGAGTATTAAGTATTTCTTTTATTCTTAATGATAACTATGAAGGCGGTAATTTTTGTTTTTTTAAAAAAAATTCTTTTATTATTAAAAATAAAAAAGGATCAGCTATTGTTTTTCCAAGTAATTTTTGTTTTCCTCATGCTATAACTCCTGTTTTAAATGGTAACAGGCATTCAATAGTAACGTGGATTCATTAAGAATTAAGAATAATTAGAATCGTAATCTATCCAAGTTTTACCTGCGGTAAGAGTTGTGCTATTTGTGTCATCAGCGGCTATGGCTGTAGCAAGATCAGTTTTTGCTTGTTCTATTTGACCTTTCCTTGTTTCTGCCCAAGTGAGTAAATTAGCTACAGTCGTGGTTCCAACAGCATTACTTGTAGCGGATAAATTTGTATTGTTAGTCATCATTCCAGTAGAAGCATCTTTATTTTGAATTTCATTTGGACCAATTAAATTATTCCAAATAACTGCGTGAACGGTGTTTGGACACCAAGCATCCACCCAATTTTTACCTTTATCAGCCCAAGAGATATTATAAGAATTATCAACTAAAACATTATCTCCGTTTAATATTACAATTTGTGTTGCCATCAATATCTCCTAATGCTTTATAATATAGTTAACCACCACAAATGGTGAGAATGAATTTGTACCCGCGGCTGTAACAGCTCCAGTTAAACTTGTTGTAATATTACCAGTTAGTGTTCCTGTTAAAGTATGAGAGTGGTTGTGAGCAGTTCCTGATCCTGCATTAGCCGCAGATGCACTTTGTAATTGACTTACGTTACTGCTACCTGTTACAAAAACATACTGTCCACCAGGACCTGAAAAACCCGTAGCTCCAAGTTTACTACCTGTTATAGTGTGAGTATGTGATGCTAATTGTGCCGTAGTTAAAGAAGTATTAGCAATACTTCCTGTTACAGTTACAGCTTGGTTTGTAGCATTTGTTGCAGCTTGGTTATTAGTTACAGCAACTGTTACTGTATTTGCACCACCTGTACCCGCTAAGTTATATGTATTACCATCATAACCTTGTGGCATTTTACCTTGTAATTGAGGAACGTTAAAAGTTGTTGAACTATCACCAGCACCATATGTGGTGCCAATTACACCGAATAAATCTGCGTAAGTTGATCTTGATATCGCTGCACCATTACATAAAACGTAACCGTCTGGTGCTGTAGCTTTTGTCCAAGGCTTAATTGCGCCTACTTCACTTCTGTTTACTATATCTTGTAAGTTAGCCATTAATCGTTATATTTCAACCTCCATCCATTGTCACTGTTTACATAAACAAGCGCAATGCCCGCACTATCAGTGCTTATTGTTAAATCTGCAGCTGATCCTTGTATCTTTTCAGAGTTACGACCTACTGTACAATTGTTTGTACCAAAAGTTCCTTCTGCGTCAATAATTTTTACTTGATTACCAATTGAAGGAGAAGAAGGTAAAGTTATTGTCACTGCACCGCCAGATGTATCAACAAAAAGATTATCTCCATCTGATGCTGTATAGTTACCAGTTTTAATTTGCCAAGCTTCACCTAAACCAGCTAATGAAAAAATATCATACCAATTAGTTCCGTCAGTAGCTAATAATCTATACTTACCATTAGTTACTGTAACAGTATTACCTGAAGCACCTAGTCTTGCAGATATATCTGCGCCACCACTAATGTTATTGTATATCCCCATTGTTTTTTGAGTAGCAGGGAATTGAACTGTATGAGTAGTAGAAACTGTCCCT
>VTLG01008585.1_pt1 | contig 10596 bp, 9 predicted proteins | sample 4694571 | NCBI WGS metagenome assembly VTLG01 (sample SAMN12604809, study PRJNA352737) | marine metagenome | biome: ENVO:00000447; feature: ENVO:00000209|ENVO:00000569|ENVO:01000036; material: ENVO:00002151; isolation source: viral sequences binned using virsorter ... | reverse complement strand
TACAGCGTGTGGGTCATCATGCACGAATGCAACAATATCAGACGAAACTGTGCCATCGGGGTAATGTGAGCTAAAAACTACTTCTCCTGAAGAGTTTGTAAACTTACAGCCTCTAAACACACCTAGCGCTTCATCCCCAGCAGCAGCTACTAAAATAGTACCTGTGTTGAGCATTTTCACTAGGTCGCCTGAAAAAATGTTCCCGGATGCACCTGAAGCGATCTCGTATTCAGTTGTACCGTTAGAGGTAGGTCCTGAACCAAGTGCGCCAACAAGTCTTGCACCAAATGGGGCATTCTTATTTGCCATAATAAATCACCTATATATTTAAAATGTATATTTAGCGATCAACTTCGTTGACCACCGCCAAAAGTTACTTTGCTTTTTCTCTCTGGATTTAAAATCGGAGAGTTTGGATCTGATTCTCTTAGAAGATCATTATCAACGGCTTCTTGCTGCGTTGATGCACGGTTTTGAAAGTAGGAGTTTCTCTCTTCCCGTGTTTCGTTAGGAATCTTAGCCAATAGCAAACCACCAACTGATACTACACCTGCATGTTTACCGTTTTCTATGGTAGGAAGCTCAAAGTCTGGTAACTCCTCAGAACGCACTAGGTCAAAACCTTCACGTATTCTAGATGTTACATTCTTTTTATCTTCCGCACCTACGAGTTCGGCACGTATCCACCTGTAAGTATAACCTTCAGGCGCAGGAGGAGTGTCCAACATTGATGGTGGGCTCCAAGGTTTGCGAGCTTCATTACTAGCTCGAGTGTCGGCAGAACGAGAAGTTCTGTTTTGTTTGTCAGTATTATCTGTCATATTTATTACCTTTTAACATATTTTGCGTACTCTTTCAAAGGTACGTTCAATTTTTTTGCCATAGCTACTTCGCTAGGAGACAACTTGACTTGTTTCTTTCCAGCTTTTCCTACAGACCTATTAGCCGAAGCTACTTTTTGTTGAGGTTTCGGTTGCACCGCTACGTCATCAAATTTTTCAGGATGTTTTATCCTAATTCTTTTATCTACTTCAGCAAAATATTCATCAGAGCCTTCGATAAATCCTTCACTTACAAGCTCTCTATCAATAACTTGAGCACTGTTATACATTTCTTCATCTTCCAAGAACCATCTATTGTTGCTAATCCAAGCCTCTGTAGTTGGATGAATACCCGGTTGCTGTGGTTGAAGTGGCTGTTGTGCTAGGTTTTGAGCTTGTTCTTGTTGTGCTTGAATTGCTTGTAAATTTTGCGTCACATTACTTTCTTGCACAGCTATTTGAGATAGCACCTCTTGGGCCTTTGCAACTTTATCAAAGTCAGAGCTTTCATGTGCTTGTTTTAAAGCTTCTATAGCTTGCGCTTTTTGTGCTGTAAGTCTGTTTTGTGATTCTGAGTATGTAGATTGTTGTAATGTTTGCGCTTGTTGTTGCAAAACTTGGTTTTGCCGTTGCATTTCTTGCGCATACTTAGCAGCATAATCTTGACCACGCTCTGCCTCTCGTAATTTACGAGTCAAAGTATTTATTCGTTTCTGAACTTTATCGCTATAGTCTGTAAGTTCTTGTTCTTGTGTTTCAACAGGTTCTTCCGTTTCTACTTCTTCAACCGTATCACTTGCTGCTAACTCTTCAGGTTTTTCACTAACCTCTTCTTCGAGCTCAACAATCTCGCCTTCTTCAATAACCTCTTCTTGTATTTCTTCTTGTTTTGTTGCTTCTTCCATATTTATCCTTAAATTGCAAGAATGTCATTAGGATCTAGTATAGTTGCTATCACCTCATCATCATTGATAATTCTACACTCTGATTCATCTCCGAGTTTGAAGCGTGCGCCAGCATACCTACCTATTAACACCCATTGTTTTTCCTGACACCAAGGCCTATCAAATCTTGATTTGTCGCTGTAGCAGTCAGGGCCCATTTTTACAACATAACCAACAACCGTAGCTAGTCTTTCTCTATCTACATGTGATTGCACTAATTGAATACCACCTTCTGTTACGCCTTTGCCAGCATAAGGAAGTATCAAAATACGCCAACCCGTAGGTTGTGGCATACGCTCTAAAATTGATTTGTCTAATAATGTTGGATCAAGAACACGTGCTTCTTGTGACACGTAAGGGATTTTTTGATTATCTTCTTCACCTAGATTTTCACCAAAATTGCATTTTTCTTCCTGGAGAAATTCGTCTTGTTGTTTTGCAATTTTTTCAGCTTCGATTTCTTTAGCTATGTGCTCAGGTACCTGTATCTTCGATGTCATTTTGTATTACCCTTCCTAGCAGCTCTCTAAATATATTTTCTGCGTCGGCCAGAGAACTGTAGCGCCCCCGCAGATATTCATATTGCGCATGGTCTTTACACCCTGCGAGTAAAGTGTCCTTTACATCTTCCCTTCTAAGTTCCAGTTCTTTTAGATACTTTTTACTTAGCCAAGCTTCGGACATTAATAAACACCAGAAAACTTGCCACCAAATTCTGCTGCGCCCATACCTCTTGCTTTACCTTTACCCATACCTGGTTTTGGTGTGGTATTAGTATCGAAAGTACCTGCGTTGCTTTTTAAGGGGACCGTACCTTTATTGCTATAACCATTTTTATTGGTTAGAACTTTTGGTGTTTTCTGTTGATTTACTGTTGTACGTTTAATCATGCTGTTAATTATGTAGGCTTAAATTATTTTTTGCAACAATTATTGTCTATTTTGTAAATCTATATTTTTAAACAATCTTTGCTGATCGAGTCGTGCTCTTGCAGTATCGTCACGCATTTCTGCTATATCTTCACTAGCATTAATACGCTCACGATCTATCTGTGCACGCCTTGCAGAGTCCTCTGCTTTACGTTGTTCTTGTGCAACAAACTGTTGTTGATCAAGTGCTAACTCCTGACCTTTTAGTGCAAGTTCTTGTTTTCTGATGGCAACTAATGGATCTTCATCCTCCGGCGCTGATATTTTAGCAGTATATTCTGCGATTAGCTCAGACATAATTGGTGCAGAAAACTGTGCCAATATGTTGTTAGCTTCAACTACTAATTGTTGTTGTTGAGATGGTGGCACTTGTTGCGATTGAGCTTGCAACTGTTGAAACTGTTGTAATAACTCTGCTGGCATTTGCTGTTGTGCTAATACATCAGCTTTCATTTGTAAATGTTCCATAATATGAGAGTGAATTAAGGCTTGCACTTGGGCGTTCATTTGAACGGGCGGAGTGTTGAGTAGCGACATGTGGGTTGCAATATGGGCATCATGGTTTTGATTGGGGAACGCCTTGGCCAAATTGCCTAACAGTAGCTGATTATTCTCAAACCCCGCCTCGACTGGTTGTGGCTCACCACTTGGAGGTGGTGTTAATATCTGATCGATATTATCTACCCCAATAGCCGCATACATACGTTTATAAGATTCATAAATACCTGTTGGGCCGTGCACTTCTGGATTAGATTGCACTAACTGCATCATTTCTTGCGCCATAGCTATTCTTTGCGATTGGCTAAATATATCTGGGTTGGAGACAGGGAATATATCAACTCTGTCGTCAAAATCAGATAGTTTAACTTGATTATTACCGCCGGCTATAGCGTAAGGATACTCAGGCGGTAAATATTCTTGAAACACATTTGCTAGTATTTGAAACTCTTTACGTTGTGAATTATGTAATCTTTTATGAATAGCAGATAATACTTTAGTAGAACGCTCTAATAGTGCAAGCGTGGTACCTACGGGTGCATTTGGGTTGCCTTGACCAACATTTATTTCTGCAATAGAGGCAAATCTTTGACCAGAGGTAACTAATATATTGAGTAAACTAAGTAATGTGCCACTAGGCTCTTTAAATGGTAAGGGTTGGATAGATTCTCGTAATGAGCCACCTGGAGCGTCAACATCCCTAAACTCACCTGGCTGTATCGGCGTATCTTCATCTCTAATTCTAATCCCACGAGTTTTAAAACCAGCAGGTAAGTTAGCCAAGGTGCCAGCATCAATTAATTGTCTTAAAATTGATGTTGAGGCCTTTGATAAACCACCTATCATGTGCGTCAACCCAAAACCATAGAACCCTAAACCAGGTAAAAACTTGAAATGCACAAAATATTCAGTTTTTTGCCGTAGTGGGTCATTTTCAGCGTAATTGCGATAAATGCTTAGTATATTGTTGTTATTGCTATCAATTGTGACAATATATGGCAGTTTTACACCGGTCATATTACCTTGTGCATCTACATCTTCAAAACCATCTATCTCCAAATTACAGTGAACTTCGTACAAAACAGACACCTCGCCGGTATCATAACCAGGTTCGATACCTGATAATTCATCTATTTCCTCTTCTACTTGGCTATATTGAGCTGTATCTTCACCATAAGACACTTTTACCTTGCGATAAAAGCCCAAAGCCTGCATTTTTGCCACTTCATTCTCTGGCATCTTTACTACATTTGTAATTCTGGGGCAAGATTCTAGGTCAGTAGTGAAATATGGCACTATTAAGTCCTCTGGAGCTATAAATTTAGATACTGCACGCCCTAATGACTCATCATAATAGATTTTTTTAAACGCAGAGCCGGCTAATGGTAGATAAAATAACATTTGATCAAGCTCTTCGTCATATTCTTCCATTACATGAACAATTTGATAGTTCATAAAGTCAGAAACCCGTTGTGCTTGCTCCTCTAGAGCAGCATCATAAGCACCAACGACTTGAGTTTTGACTGGACCGTTTGCAGGTAAGAGCTCTTTGTAGGCTTGGGCTTGGAAATTAGTGACTGCTTCACCTAAAAGTGGATGTATGACCCCTGAAGCACCCTCAAAAGGCTCAGATCTTTCTTGATCAAACTTCATGCCTAAATATTTTAGGCCGTCGGTATAAGTTTTTTCCCAATCTTCACGAGATGCTTTGTCTTTTTCAATACCATCACGTAATGAATTAGCTATTCTGCCGAGCTCACTTTCACTAATTACTTCAGCAAGGTTGCTGTCAAAACCTGTTTGCATAGGCTCCTCTTCACCTATTAAAACAGCACTGCCATCCTCTTGGATTTCAAAATCTGGTTCCCCGCTTTCCTCTATTGCCTCTAAAGCAACTGTCATATCCTCTGTTCCTTCAAGTTGAACTTCGGGCTGATTGTTTTGTCTTTCTATTGCCATTAATAATATACCCTTTTAACTGGAGGTCTATTGTCCTCTAAATAGTCATCATTTAATGAGACTAACCCTCCTTCTCTAAAACGCATCAAAGCTTGAGTCATAGTATCACATAAATCATCGTTTTTACCAAAAGGGAACGCTGCACACTCCTCAATCATCTCATCTGCAAACTTACGCTCTGGTGCCCACACTAAGCCAGATTCAAAAATAGGAGCAACGGAGTGCATCCTAGTAGATTTATCATGTCCTCTAGTAGGCGAGTAATTAACGACAGGTATACCTAATCTACGCAACTCATGAGTAAGTGGCGTACCAGAGGCTTTAGATTCAATAATCGTCATGTCAGGATCCCAGTATTTATATTCCTCGTACGCTATCCGTTTGAGCTCAGGAAAATCCCAACGACCACGTTGGCAATCAAGCAATATAATTGAATCTGGTTCATCTGGTGTAGGTTGAAAAACACCCCAAGTAGATATAGCTGAGTAGTCAGCATTTTGTTTTTTGGAAAACGCCGTATCATAACTTTGGATAATATATTTAACTGGCGGTAACGACTCATTTTTCCAAGGCTGCCACCACTCTCGCTTGATAATAGAGCCTTCTTCGGCGGTAGGAGTTTGCATCCACTGCGCATTCCACTTTTGCGTTGGCAGAGAAGCTTTTACTTTTTCTAATTCTGTCTTGTCCCAAAACTCTGGCCATAATGGATTACCTGATTCTTCAAAGATAGCGGGAAACTCCACAATATCCCACTGATCTGCTGTCGCTTCTTTTTGACCCTCTAATAAACGTGCCGTTAAATCTAACGCACTCCAACGAGTCATCACTAAAATAATAGCACCTTTTGGTTGTAAACGCTGCCTGGGTCCAGAAGTGTACCATTCCCAACAAGCATCCATAGCTGTTGGACTCAAGGCATCTTGTTCGGAGTGTGGATCATCTATTATTAGTAAGTCCGCACCACGACCAGTAATAGCACCACCCACACCAGCGGCAAAATATTCACCACCTTTGTCAGTCTCCCAACGTCCTGCTGATTTTGAATCAGCTTGCAGTTTTACATTTTCAAAGATACGTTTGTACTCGTCCGTATCCATCATGTTTCTAACTTTACGGCCAAACCTAACAGCAAGTTCGCCGGTATGCGTAGTTTGCATAATCTTACGTTTGGGTTGCCTACCCATAATCCAGGCAGGAAAATAGGTAGAGCAAAATTCAGACTTAGTATGTCTTGGTGGCATATTAATAATTAACCGAGTGCACTTACCTTCTGCTACCTCTTGGAGTTTTTGCGCAAATATTTTGTGATGGCGACCACAAATAAATTCTGGCCACATGTAATTCACAAACTCTAAAAAATCACCTTGGCAATCTTTTTGCTGTTGTAATAGTTGCAAGCGTTCTTGCAACATAAGAGTTTCACGTATTTCAGAATCAGACAGGTGTGAAAAATTTGGGTTGGTCATACAATTTTTATGATTTATCGCTGTATATTAAATCTGTATCTTTTAACTTATTAGGGTTACCTTTTCTAATTTGAAATGTGAACCCTTTTTCAAAATGAACTTTACTAGAATTAATAGATTTGATGGCTTCTTCTACATTATTAAATTTAGCTCCTACAGCGTAGCTTTTATAAGTATCTGGATAATAAATAAAATATGGTGCTTCTCTAAAAGTGACTGCTTTTTTAATGATTTTTTTTGTACCAGGCAAACCACCTTTCGCTGTTGTAAAAGTAGGTTTTAAGTAATCAGATTCTTTTTTAAAAGAAGCAAAAAATTCTTTTTTACCTTTTGGTGTAAATTTAGTTTCATCATATTTTTTAAAAGCATCTGCACCTTTATCAGAAGCAGTCATAAACATTCTACTCGGAACTTTTGGCTGACTGAATAGTGCATCATTGGTGTACTTAACTAAACCAAAACCCCTATTTCTATCGAGGACCATTTCTAACTCAGTTCTAGTTTTCATCAAGCGTTGTAACTCTTTTTGCGCTGCTCTCTCAGCCGCAGGCCCATCATATGGTATGTTACCTAACTCTCTTTCATAGTTGTTTTGTTGACGTTTATATTTTTTAATTAGTTTATCGAGTCGTTTTATAATAGTAGCTGGTGCTTTAGCTTTACCAGGCCCAAAAGCCATAGCTGCTAACCCGCCGATACCCTGACCACGCAAGCCAAGGTTATCTACGATTTGTCGTGTGCCAGGATTTAACATTTGATAAAGTGGCCCACCAAATGCAGTACGCATTTCTGTAGGGCTAATAGGCTCTATTTTAGATATTGGTTGTATCTGGGGTAATATATTCATTACATCTGGTTGCATAATATTTAATTTATAGGTTTAAATGGACCCAAAGTAATTTTAATTTTTTTTGGTTTTGCTTTTTCTACTAATTGTTTTGCCTCATCATTCATCACTAATACCTCAAAATATCCTTTGCCCTTAGTATTTGATAACGGATCTGCCGTAATTCCTAGTATATCATCAACTGGAATACTTTTAGTTTGCAATTGAGCATTTGCATAAAACGGATCTTTTTTAAATTGATTTAATAACTCACCCTCTGGCAACCATTTGGTCAATAGTCCTGGCTCTGCATTTGGATTAGTTTCTAATCTATTTAAAACAATATTATCACCATAAAATTCTTTTAACTTACCTCTAGTGTCATCAAAGTTTTTATATAGATTATATGCATCCACTCTATAAATATCTCCTTTTATCATTTTTTCTAATTCTGAAATATCTCCTCGTACAGCTCTCGTAATGTCAACCTCGTTAGCAACAAAGATAGGTTGACTTTTTTGTGTATCTTTTATAGCAGTAATCAGAATTTCAGGAGAAACAAAGTCTTTATTTTTAATATTATCTGGCGTACCTACAATTTCATAATTTTTTACAAAATAATATTTATTTTTGGCATGATTAGTTAACATTTTTGTGTATGCAGCATTTTCACTAGGCGTTAGCCCAGCGGATAATTTTTCAGGTGAAAACTTTTCACTAATAGCTTTATATTCTTCACCTAGTTTTTTAAATGCTCTCTTTTCTTTAATTTTTTTAAATCTAGCTTCTCTTAATTTACCGCTAGATTCCAGTTTTGATATTGGTGTGGTTGATTTTATGTTGCCATCTGCATCTATATTGTAAGTTGCCGTAGGTTTTAAATCTGCTAAATCAGCTATAACTTCATATTCATCTGCTGGGAGTAAATCATAATCTAAGTCTTCTAAAAGCTCTTGCTCATAAATAACTTCTTTTATTGCGTCATCTCTTGATATATCACTTATGTCTAGCTCTTCATAGTCAGCTAAATTTTCTATTTTTTCATCAATTGACATAGAGTAATTATTTTCTGCGAAATCTGTAACGTAACTATTTTTTGCCGAATCAGAGATAGAAGCCCTTAATGCCGGTACATAAGCTTTGACTCGATTTAGTGGGATGTCATATTCAACCACAAAAGTATCACGAACAAGTTTTTCTAATTTTGCAGTGCCCTCCTCTAAGGCTGTTTTTTGAGCTACGGCTTTTTCAAAATTTCCAGCAAACATGTCAGGTGCAACATAGTCATCTGTGGTGGTATATATTTCTTTAACTCTTTCTCTCAAACCCTGATTTACAGCATGATTTGGATCAATCGTAGTGCTGGCAATTCCAGTTTCTGTTTGTAATTTTTTGCCGCCCCCTTTGCCTAAATTTAAATACCGATAAACTTTAATTTTGCCATCTTTATTTGCGAAACGTCGTAAATATTGTTGTGAATTTAAAGTAAGTCCTGAATTTTCTAAGGTATCAATAAATGGATTAATATCAAATTTATATTCTAAAGTACCAGCTTTTTTCTTACTTAGATCACCTCCAACCCAATTCTTTATTTGATCTATATCGTCTATATTTAAGTCTATTTTATATCTTTCTCTTGGATTATATTTATCAGCTCTATAATTTGTTTGCACCTCAGTTAATTTATCTATATCAATATCTAAATCCTCTAGATCAAAACTTATTGGCTCCAAAGCATCTGTTATTTCTTTATTAAAAGTAAACTCAACCATTCTATCTTCTATTGGCAGATTTTTGGGTTTACCTGATTTACTAGCTTTACCAATACCAGCGATTGCTGCTAAAGCTCCAGGTGCTTTGAGCAATCCTGCAATACCTGCACCTACTGCGGGAATGCCGTAAGCAGTGTCACCTACTACACCTAATCCTTGCAAAGGTGCAAATAAGTATCTATCTATACCACCAGCTGCAATATTTTCTGCAATACCAGGCAAAGGCGCTCCAGCTAATGCTTCAGTTACTGGCACATCCCTACTTGGAAACTCAGGGAATCTGCCAGCGGCATCTGCGATACCAGAACCAGGTGCAAAAACTGAACCAAGGTAAGCTAATTGTGCTGGTGTTAGTAATGGGCCTTCTGCCTCTCGTTTCTCAGCTCGAGCTATTTGTTCAGGAGATGGGTAAAAAGGACTTTGCGTAACGTCGGTATTAAAGGGTGCACTTAATACTTTCCCGTTGCGCTACCGCCAGAACGCATATTTAGACCCTTCATAGGCATAGGCATAGGCGGTACTTTGCTGTCTTGTAGATTGATGATTTGTTGTTGAAGACCGTCTATTTGATCTGCTATAGCTTGAGCACGCTCAAATTCGTTGTTACGAACCGCCATATTATATTCTTGCATTAGGTTGTTAATATCTGAGTTGATGGAGAATATCATCATATCTGGTGTTCTAGGTACGGGTGCAGGTGCTAGAGGGTCTGGCATAGTTTGTTGTTGTCTTTGTGGTTTAGAAGTCATCTGAGTCATAAATTTTTGCAAATCAGCAGACATACCCTGAGTCATAGGCATACGCTCTTGTGATGCCTGCATTTGTATTTTTAATGCCTCTAATTTATTTATTTGATCATTTAAAACTTTGGCTGCTGATTGATTACCTTTATTTAATTGAAATTCATATTGATCATAAAAAATTTTTATAATATTTTCTAATTCTTCAGGACTGTAAATTTTTGCTGAACCATCATCATCTTGAAAAAGTCTAAAACCTATTGCAGCATTTGCAGCATCCATCGCTTCTCTTGGTATTATTTCTGCCGTTGATAGGCCTCCCTCAGCCATAGGCATACGTTGCTCACCCGCAATAAGCGCATCTATATCGACACCTAAGATTGCAGCAGCTTGGTCAAGCTCTTCCTCCGTTATACCGTATTGTGCTAGGAATTGTTGGATCTCTTCTTCAGACATACCCTGATTTACTAACATCTGAATTATTTGAATAATCTGCATGAGGGCTCCCTGCGCCTCTTGCATTTCAGCTGGGTCTAGCTCTGCTTGTGCAGGTGCCATTGGCTCAGATAAATCACCACCCATAGGAGTCCCTGCCATCATAGGAACTGGAGCTACGTTAGGCATCATCATATCTTCTT
>VTLG01006799.1_pt1 | contig 10597 bp, 16 predicted proteins | sample 4694571 | NCBI WGS metagenome assembly VTLG01 (sample SAMN12604809, study PRJNA352737) | marine metagenome | biome: ENVO:00000447; feature: ENVO:00000209|ENVO:00000569|ENVO:01000036; material: ENVO:00002151; isolation source: viral sequences binned using virsorter ... | reverse complement strand
TAGCAATAGATAAAAATGTAATGAAATTACTTGATTTTATAGATGATGGAGAAGTTGATGAAAATTTTAGTATTGATACAACAGCAGTGTTAACTGATAGAGTAAATACATCAAGAGATTTAAGAAGAGCTTTAAATCAAATAATTACACCATATATAGGTGCAGCAAAATTAAAATTGTTTCAACTTGAAGATGATAAAGGAGGAGCTAAGTCTTTATTACCTGCATACATAAGAGAAAAAAGAAGACAAGATCAACAAAGAAAAAATCGAAATGTAAGGTAAACTAAAACTAATGCAATAAAATCATGGCTACTAATACTGCTGCATCTTTTTCTACACCTACTGCTAATGGTACTGCTGGTCCTTTTAATATAGGTTTTACTTACCTTGCACAATCAGAAATAGATGTAACAGTTGATGGACAACCAAAAACTCTTGGTACTCATTACACTTTTCATAGCACTACTCAAATATCTTTTACCGATGGTAACTTTCCTACCTCTGGACAAACTATAAAATTTCAAAGAAATACCGATATATCAGCTAAAAAAGTAGATTTTGTGGATGGTTCTGTTTTAACAGAAACAGACCTTGATAATAATACCGATCAAATTTTATTTGGTTTACAAGAATTTGTTGATGAATTAAATAATAATACTGTTAAAAAAGATGCTGGTCTTGCACAGATAACTGATGCTGCTGCTCTTGCTGCTTTAACAGATACTGAAGTTCAAATTCTTGATGGAGCAACAGTAAGCACTACAGAACTAAATACCTTAGATGGTATTAATAGTACTCTTACCGCATCTGAATTAAATGTATTAGATGGTATTACAGCTTCTACTGCTGAACTAAACCAGCTTACAAACAAGCAAGTAGAAACTTCTATAACAGCTAACAGTGATGCAAAAATACCAACATCAAAAGCTGTTAATGATCGTATTCTTACTGTTACTAATGCGTTAGGTGGTTTTGTTGCAATAGCAAACGAAACATCTTTTCCTTCTACACACCCTGATCCTAGTGGTAATGCTGGTACTGTAGTCTCTATTTCAGATGCAGGTGGAGTAGTCATAAATGGCAGTGGTGTTGCAACTATAACTAATGGTGCAGGTTCTGGTAATACTGTTACGATTACAAGTTTTCCTTCAGATTTACATAGTAGAACTTTAGGTAGTGGTGTAGGTTTGCAAGTACAAACAACATCTACATTACATACTTACACTTATCATAAATCTTTAATTAAAGAATCAGATTTAGTAAATTTCAGTGCTGATCTTGATAGTTTCAGAAGTAGATATAGAGTTGTAGATACGACACCAACATCTAATAATGATGAAGGAGATTTAATTTTTAGAAAATCTGATAATAAATTACTTGTATATAACGGAACTGCTTATCAAGAAGCAAGTTCTGTTGGTAACTTTCATACAAATACCTTAAGTAGTTTTAATGGTACTGGTGGAGGTAGTACAACTTTTAATGGTGTTGCATATAGATTTAACATTGACCACCCACCAGAATTGCCAGAACAATTACTTATAAGTATTAATGGTGTCATCCAAAAACCTAATAGTGGCTCTAGTCAACCAAGTGAAGGTTTTGCTCTTAGTGGATCATCAATAATATTTAGTTCTGCTCCTATTACTGGATCAGACTTTTTTATTATTACCATTGGTAAATCAGTAGATATTGGTAATACTAGCGATGGTGTTATTACTGATGTCAAAGTAGCTAGTGATGCAAGTATAGAAGGTACAAAAATAAATCCTAACTTTGGTAATCAAAATATATTAACATCAGGTTTTGTAGACGGAAGAGATGTATCTGCTGATGGAACAAAATTAGACACTATAGAAACTAACGCAATCAACGCTTCTAATGCTGCAATAACTGGTAAACTACCGCTTACTGGTGGCACGTTAACTGGCACTCTTAATATACAAAATAGTACCCCTTCAATAAAATTTACAGATACTAGTGCTAATCCAAATTACTTTATTAAAAATGATAGTGGATCTTTAATTTTTGAAGATGCAACAGGTAACAATAATAGACTAACTATTGCTACGAATGGCGATATAACAATTCAAAAGGATTTAACTGTATCTGAAAATTTAACTGTAACAGGCAATCTTACTGTTAATGGAACAAACACAACGATTGATACGACTACGCTGAACGTTGAAGATAAAAATATTGAACTAGGCAAGGTATCAACTCCTACTGATACTACTGCCGATCAAGGGGGTATAACTTTATTAGGTGCTACAAATAAGACGTTCCAGTGGTTAGATGCAACTGATAGCTGGACAAGTAGTGAACATATATCTATACCATCCGATAGTAAAAAATTATTTTTAGGAGCTAGTCAAGATTTAGCTATTTACTGGGATGGTTCAAAAGGAGGAATACAAACTGATGCCTTTAGAGTTAAATCTTTAGCTAATGATGAAAATTTATTAGCAATAAATAAAAATGGTTCTGCAAAATTATACTATGACAACGTAAAGCGTTTCGAGACAACCTCAACTGGAGTGACAGTGACAACAGCTTCTACTGCTAATAGCGTAAGAAACATAACAACTTCTACTTCCGCACCATCAGGCGGTTCTGATGGTGATCTCTGGTTCACTTATGTAGCTTAATATGGCAAATACAACTTATTACATAGATTTTAATGGTGGTAATGATGCAAATGACGGCTTGTCTTTTGCTAATCGTAAACAAACTTTTGATGGTTTAATTTCTGAAAATGATAATAGTTCAAACCAAAATGTTCATGGTGACGAATATCGTGTTATGGGTATGCCAACAGTTAATACTGGTGTAAACGCAACATGGACTAAAGGTGGTTTTGAAAACCAAGATGCTAATAATAATACTATTGCTGCTCTAACTCCAACTGGAGCGACAGCAGCAGCACCAATAGAATTAACAGTAAATAATCATGGTTATTCTACTGGTGATCTTGTTTGGGTTCGTAACGTATCAGGTATTTTTTCTGCTAATGGTTCATGGATTATTACTGTAACTGGTACTAATACGTTTACTTTAAATAATTCTGATGGAACAACCGATAAAGATACTGGCACTTTTTCTAGTAGTGAAACTCCAAGAGTATCACTAATGAACCATAAAGGAATAAAGGTTAATACACAATGTAAGAGGATTGCATTTTGTTCTGGTAGTACGCAAACCAGTGACAATAATCATAATCATGCAAATAGTTTATATCCTTCGCCTTCAAGTAACGTTACTGTTAACAATCGTGGTTGGGCACATAATGTTAGAAACATTAGAACACAAATTGCTGGTGGATTTACAACAGGTAAAGTTTGGTATTATAAGCTTCCAGAGGAATTAGATTTATCTGCTTATCAGGGAATTTCTTTTACAATTGATAATAAAAATGATGGTGATGCTCAAAAAGCAAACAAACAACTAAGACTTTGTTCTGATGAAACAGGAGATACGGCAGTAAATACTATAAGAATTAGAGCTATGATAAGTAGCGGTAATATGACTATGGTTGCTGACACTGGTGGTAACTTAGGATCTTCTATTAAATCTATAGCTTTATATCTTACCTCAGATGAAGGTGCAGAAGACACTAGAATTACAAATATTATTGCTTTTAAAACTGGTGTTAATGATGTAATAACACATGATGATGTGTTTGGAAAAAATACAACAGCAGAACCTGTTTTCTGGAAACCATATTATATACAAGAAGACCATATATTATTTGGTTTCAAGAATATGGAAGTTAGTCATGATGTAAATGATGCTTCCAACGCTAATACAACAGCTTCATATTGTGGAACGTCAGAAACTGTAGCATTACATAAAGTTACGCCTTTTAATCTTTATGGCAATAACGACCCAGAAAGCAACGTTAGTAGTGCTGGTTGGTATTTTAAATTTTTAGTTCGTTTAAGAATGGATTCTAGAGTAAGAGTAAATCAAGAATTAACAAAAATAACAGGTGGTTGGAATACTACCGATATGTCAACTCAAGATAGTATTACTTGGGTTAATATTTTTTCTGATAATCATCGTTTTATAGATACTAATAGTCATTCAACTAGCACTTCTGCCAATGTTTTAGTTGAAAGATTTGGTCAAGGGTGTGGTGATGGCGTACTATTACTTGAAGGCATTAAAAATCTTACTGCAAAAAACATTTATCAAAGTGGTTTTGCTGATCAGGCACCTGTTACATTTTCCGCTACAACAAGAACAAGACGTACACTTACAATTGAAAATCTTTATCAATCTTGCGGTAGATATGCTGGAGTACAAGGTATTTATAATGTTCAACAATGTGTTGGTAATCGTTATACAACACCAGTAGTAATCAAAAATATGCACCTATATGCTACTGGAAATCAATATGGAACACCACAACCTACATACATTCAAGATTTAAAAATTTTAGGAAACCAATATATTTTTAATGACACACACTATGCTATGAATAGCAATGTAACAATAAAAAATTTAACTGCTAACGGTATTCATAGCACTTTTGTAGATGCTGATGTTCGTGTTCATAATGCTACTATCGGCAATATTCGGTACGAAACCCACCCAACTACTGTAAATTCTCAGGGAAGTACATCACATGGCAGCTTAAGTTTAGGAAATTATAATGGCAATGCAAATGACCATAGAATGTATGTACCAAATGGAATGATAAAATCAGAAACTACTGTAAGACATGGAACAGGTGGTGTTGCTTGGAAAATACAACCTAGATTAGAACATTCTGGGAGTATTTCTTACAGTGCTATAAACAATGTGGACGTAAATCCTTTATGTTTTACTGTTGCCAAAATTTTTGTAGAAGCAAATAAAGTAGTTACCTTTAAAGCTTATGTAAGGCGAGATAATACAGGTATTACAGCAAGAATAGCAGCACGATTAGATAAAAATGTAATTCCTATAAATTCAGATGTAGTTGCTACTTGTACTGCTAATGCCAATACATGGCAAGAATTAACGTTATCAATAACTCCAGTAAATTCTAGTGAATTGCTTATTGATTTTGAAGCATTTGGTGGTAATTCTCATACTGCCTATATTGATGACATCTCAGTTACACAAGCCGTATGACTTATTCCATAGTAAAAAAAGAACAAAACATAGCTGGTGATTGGACAGTTTCAGTTGATGCAAATGGTACTTTGTTAACTTTAAATTTTAAAAATGAACCTACACAAGCAATGACAGATTCTATCGCACAAGATTTTATTGACAATCCACCAGTTGATGTAGATGAGGAGGTTATAGAAGATGACACTACCGACTAGAGCTTCAATTTTAAGATTAAATCAAACAGTTGGAGGACATCCTGCAATACTTGTCAAAGCAAGAGGTAAACAAAAAATAAATTTAAATACTGTAATTGGAGGTCAATTATTTTCTCCTAGAGGATTTAATATTGATGGTAACGTAAACGTTAACGGAACTTGGAAACCATTTGATAAAGCTTTTATAAACGTAAATGGAACATGGAAAGATATAGAAGATTTAAATAATAATATAAGTGATACATGGAAAAATTAAAAAATAATATATACTTATACTAAAGGCAACTTATTATGGGATTAACAGAAGCCAGTGCATTTAAAGATGGAAAGATAGTAAATGATGATGTAAACGCTAGTGCCAGTATTCAAGGCACAAAAATTTCTCCTGATTTTGGAAGTCAGAATATAGTTACAACTGGAACTTTAGGTTCTGGAAACATAACTGTTACATCAAATAATCCTCAAGTGGAATTTGTTGATAGTAGTGCTAATCCTGATTACTATATTCGGAATGATAATGGTGTTTTAAAGTTCCATGATTCTACTAATAGTGCAAACAGACTTTTAATTAATACAGATGGTCATGTTGATGTAACAGGTAATTTAGACGTTAATGGTCAATTTAAATTATTTGATGATGACAACTCACATAGTATAGGTTTAAAAGCACCTGCAACAATAGCATCTAATTTACTTTTTACTTTACCTGCTACTGATGCTGCCTTTAGTGGTTATGCTTTAATTTCAGATGGTGCAGGTACATTAAGTTGGGGTGTTGCTGGCGGTGCTAGTGGTAATGCAAATAATCAAGTTTTTTGGGAAAACGATCAAACAGTTACAGGAAACTACACAATAACAAATGGTAAAAACGCTGGTAGTTTTGGTCCAATTGCGATAAACTCTAATGTAACTGTCACTGTTGGAGATGGTGAGGTATGGAGCATTGTTTAGATGAGTACTCTTAATGTAGCTACAATAAAAAGTTTAGGCACATCTGCTCCTGTATTTCAAAACTCATCAGGAGTAGAGAAAGGACAGCTTGCAAGAGCATGGGTAAATTTTGATGGAATTGGAACAGTTGCAATTCAAGATAGTTTTAATGTCAGTTCAATAACAGATAATGGAACTGGTGATTATCATGTCACTTTTACTAATGCAATGCCAAATAAAATTTATGCAGCATTTGTCACTATAAATATTCAAAGTGCAAATACTCGCGATGCAGGTACGACAGGTAATTCTGGTCATACTGACAGTGATTATGTTACTACTGGATTTAGAATAACTATTGAAGATGCTGGATCATTTGGGGCAGGTAGATCAGATTGCAATAGAATTTGTGCAGCAGTTTTTGGAGATTAATTATGCCAATAACAATTAACGGTGACGGAACAATAACAGGTCTTACACAAGTAAGTGCTTCAGCACAACCTTCTTGTTTAATATCTAATGTTGTAAATGAAAATATGTCTGATAATGATAATGATGATCCTATTGAATTTGCTAATATTATTACGAATGTAGGTATGACAATAAATTCTGCTAAAAGTAGAATTACAGTGCCACAAAATGGTACTTATTTAGTAACTGCTTGTGTATCAGGAGACAAATCAAGTAATGTCGATCCTAATGATGGCATATTTTTAATACTTAGAAAAAATGGCAGCACATTTCAAAGTGATGAACTTTTTCCTTTTGATGTGTTCGGCCAGTCTCAAGGAGCAGAATTTGCATTTGTTTTTAGTTTTCCATTACCTTTAGTAACTGATGATTATCTTGAAGTTGCTTTAAATAATATTAATAGTAGTACTGCTGAAATTAAAACTGGTTATTTTTCAGTAACTAAATTGCATTAATTATGTCCACACTAAAAGTAAACAATTTACAAGATATAAACGCTGGTAATAATTCAACACCTGCTGAAATTGCATCTGGCAGATTAAAGGCTTGGGGTACATTTGATGGTACGGCAACTGTAGGTATTCTTGCGTCATTTAATTTTTCTAGCATAACTGATTTAGGCCAAGGTTATTACACATTAAGTTTTACAAATAATATGTCAGATACAAACTATGCAGTAGCTGGAAACGCTATAAAAGGTGATGCTAATGACGATGGAAACCAAATATTACAAGCTGGTGGTTCTAACACTAGTCAACAATTAAATGTTAATAATTTTAATGTAAGAACAAAAGTTGCCAGTAACAATGATTCACTAGATTGTGATAAATTTCATGTGATGGTAGCTAGGTAAAATTGTTATATAATAAAAGAAAAAACTAATGGCTAATTCAGATAAACGTATTATTTACACTACAGATGATGGTGGTGTTGCAATCGTTATTCCAGCAGATAATTGTGGTTTAACTGTTGAACAAATACAAGGAAAAGATGTACCAACAGGCAAAACATCGTATATTGTAGATAAGTCTGTTATTCCTACAGATAGGAGTTTCAGAGATGCTTGGACTTATACGGAGTAAACTATGGGATTTGGCATAGACATGGCGAAAGCCAAAGAAATTCATAAAGATAAGATTCGTGCTGCAAGAGCAGAAAAGTTTAAAGAGCTTGATATTGAATTTCAAAAAGCTTTAGAAACTGGTGCTAGTACAACTGAAATTGTTGCTAAAAAACAGGCATTAAGAGATGCACCTGCTGATTCTGGTATCACTGATGCTAAAGATGCTTATGCTTTAAAAGCACAATGGAAAACAGATATACTTGGAACTTCACCTTATAGTTAGTGGATTATCCAAAAATAAATCTGCCTGATACAAATAATATTCTTATACCACCTAAAACAATTTTTTATCCACCGATAGTGGAAGAACCTTATCTAGATCCTTTACTTCTTCCAAGTCTGGAACAAGTTCAGTCGGGACTTGGGGAAGATCAGGCAGTTGATTCTTCAAAAAAAGAGGAAGCAAACGAGGAAGGGCTAAATATAAACCCAGAACAGATACCACTGAACCTGCCACAAAACTTAGAAAATACTTCATCTGAAACTGTAGATACTTTTAATTTACCATTTTTTGGTGAAATGCCTATACCAGCACCAGAGGTCATAGCTTCTAGTGTTATAGCTGCTGGTACTGCAAGTGTTGTTAGTGTAGCTGGTGGTATTGCTATGCAAGCTGTAGTAACACAACTAAAGAAAATATTTAAAAAGATATTTACTAAGGTTTTGAAGAAGGAGGTTGCGAACTTGAAGAAAAAAGGTCAGGATTCTGGCGAACAAAAGTCCTAATATTTATAACATCAGAGCAAAGATAAGAAAATTCTGATTTAGGATTAATCATATAGCCACTAGCGTGGAGTTGTGAACACTTTAAAACTCTCACTAATTGCTTATCATGGACTTGCTTGTTTAGTTCTTCTTTGGCTAGGTCTAGCTTTACTTTTGCTAACTCAGAACACGTTTCATTATTAGTACCTAAAGGAACCATAAACGATAACTGCATACCCCAACCTTCATTAATACTGTATGTTTCTTCACCTTGTGCATCATTACCTGTATAAAAAGGGGTAAATGCCATTGTTGGTTGACTACATATTAAATTTCCAAACTGCAACTTACCTGTCATTCCATTATTAACATTCATATTCTGATTGATAATACTAGAATTACCGACAGCATTAGGTTGTGCTACTACATCAGTACCACCTTCTGCCTTAACAGAACTACTGACTAAACACAGACAAGCTAGTAATAACGCTTGTGGTCGTAATATCATCTGTTTGTGTGATCTGTTCTGTCATGGCACTAGCAGCCCTTGTAGTAACGCTTAGTGTCCACTCAGCAGTGTTATCTGTTGGAGTGAAGACTACATCTTCAGCAGTTATACCACCACTGGTTGCTGAAGTGGCAGTAATGTTTGTAGCTTCCCAAGTGTTTAATGCTGATCCGTATTTCTCAGTGACAATAGTGCGATCTATTGTCTGAGTAGTGTTCTCTGTGCGGTTGCTACTGCCAGTAGTCCAAGTAGGTATAGGATTAGCCTGTACTGCAACAGGAAAAACCAGCAGTGTTAATAAGAGTAGTTTTTTCATTTGGTGGTAGGTTTGGAGGTCTTACTATCTATAGTATCTTTTTTCTTTTTTATTTGAAATCCCAAAGAAGCCGTTGATGCACTGAAGATGCTGGCTATGAAAGTTGGATCAAAATCTACAATCTTTTTACCAGATGGCGGTTCATAATAAGAAAGGCTGAGTAGTGTGGCAGACCACAGAAGTACACAAACTTTAACTATGGTTTCGACTTTACTAGGTTCTTGATCTTCCATAGAAGTGCAAACTCTTGTCTAATACTAGCAATGTAGCTATGTTTGGAAAGTAACACAAGATTATTATGCTCAAACTCTTAAAACCAATACTACTAAAGTTCTTTACTACAACTGCTGTGAAGAGATTAGTAGTCGATCTGCTTAGAGCTATCTGCAAACAAACTACCAACACACTAGATGATCGTGCTGTTGATATGTTGGAGCAACAGTTGTTTCCTAAAATGAACTGATATGAACCACAAAGAATTTTTTAAGATCCTTGTTGGCAACCCACCACCAGAAATAGAGTTTGAAATCGAAGTCAAACAACGTGAAACAGAACAACTGCCTGATGAAGCTGTAAGGGCATATTGTTTAGACCTAGTTAAGTACACCAAGCTACAGGATTTGCTTTTAACTTCAGCAATAATGCGTATATCAGATATAGAAACCAAGCTATATCGCTATGAGAAAGGTATGAGACTATACAAAAAAGTAAGAAAATTAGGATTCTTTGGTAAAATAAAGTATCTTCTCTCTGGCAATACAGATCAGAAGTGATTATATTATTTAAAAACAAGACTTATTATGGATAAAAACTTAAAAATACTTAAGACCATACATTATGAGTTAGCAAAACATATACTTGATCTGATAAAAAGTGGAGAAGCAAAGGCAGGTGATCTAAACGTAGCTAGACAGTTTCTAAAAGATAATGGTATCGAGTGTATTCCTGTAGAAAACAACCCAATGGAAGAGCTTATGAACAACTTACCAGACCTAGATGCTGTACCTTTAGCTGATTTATAATTGCAACCCTTACCAAAAAAACTACAGGACTTTAGATATTTCTTAATCGTTACTTGGAGACATCTAAACCTACCAGACCCTACACCTGTTCAGTTAGACATAGCTGAATATCTACAATATGGTGCAAGACGTAAAATCATACAGGGATTTCGTGGTGTAGGTAAAAGTTGGATTACATCTACCTATGTAGTGTGGAGACTTCGTA
>VTLG01003877.1_pt1 | contig 10597 bp, 12 predicted proteins | sample 4694571 | NCBI WGS metagenome assembly VTLG01 (sample SAMN12604809, study PRJNA352737) | marine metagenome | biome: ENVO:00000447; feature: ENVO:00000209|ENVO:00000569|ENVO:01000036; material: ENVO:00002151; isolation source: viral sequences binned using virsorter ... | reverse complement strand
CTAACCAAGATCTAAATTCTGGTGAGTTGGGTGAATATTCTCTAAGGCTTTTTTGTATAACATTACCTTGAGAATCTACACTATCAACTTTATGTTTATAGTAATCATTCTGAAGAACACTATTAAATTGAGAACTGTATAGAGAAGAAATACCTGTTCTATATGCTCTATCAGCAAAGATACTGCCACCGACCAACTGTCTTGCTGAATCATCTCCATCTTTTTTTCTTACTTTATTAACGGTAGATGTAAGATCACCATCAGCCAAAACTTGATCTATAGCTATTTTTAAACCTTTTTGCTTTTCTTGTTCTACGGTTTCTTCTAATTTTGCACCAATAAACTTCTGAAGATTAGGATTTACAGCAGCCAATGTTTCTGCTAAAGATTGGATACCAGTTTTAGGTTGAACACTAGGGGGTGCTACAAAAGTATCTACAGGTCTTGCAGATCCTCTAAAAGCTGTACTTTGAAAACTGTTAGTCATTAACCTAAATTAGCAAGTCCTGTGTAAGAAGTAAGTCCTTGTGTAGCTACGTTCAGAAGGGTGCTACCAAGTGAAGGGACTTGATTATAAGCCTGATTAATATTACTTTGCAGCCTGTTCTGTATATTATCTCTATTTGCTTCTAACCCCTGTACATTTCTGCTGTATTGTCTTGTTGCTGATTCCAAAGCCTGGTTTATAGATTCTCTCAAGTTAGCAGATTGTCTTTCCTGATCCTGTAATAAAAGACCTACTGTAAGACCTGCTCGTTCTGAAGCCCTTGTCGTACCTTGAGCTTGTAATCCTCTTATAGTTGCTGCTAACTTTTCTTGTGCTTGTGAAGCTCTTGTCTCTTTTAGTTGTGCTCCTAAAGCTTCCTGTTGTCTAGCAAAAGATTCTTCTGCTGATTTTTGTGCTATCAAAGCTGATTGGTATTGCTGGTCTGCTGCTGCCTGTGCAGCAGATCTCTGTGCAAGTGCAGAAGCAGCACTAAGTCCTAAAGACGCTGCGAATAAACCTGCGGTAGTACCACTTAAAGTGCCTCCTGTTATAGCACTGCCAAGAGTTTCTAATCCTAGAACACACATCTATGCAATCCTCAGAAATTCGTAGAATGGTTTACCTTGCATACCGTAATGTTCGTGATATTGAATAAAGGTAAACCCAAGAGACTTTAACCATTTAATAGCAGAATCGTTTTCTGCATATACAAAATTATATAGGATTTTGTAATTTTTCAACAGGTTATCGACCCATTTTCGACCTTTTCTTATTAGTTGTATTTTATATTTGTTATTTTCAAATAACTTATCTGTAGCAACCATCCATATAACACCACCATCTACCACTCCACAAAGACCCATAGGTTGATCATTATCATCAGCTATAGCCATATTTACCTTGCTGCACATATAAGTTAATTGAAGGGCTTGTAGGGGTTCTTGTCCTGATTGGTAGAAAGCTTCTATCTTATCTACTTCTCTCATATTAGCAGCAACATATTTAAGATCTTTAAGATTTGCTTTTCTTAAATGTCCCATCTACACCCTCCTACTTCTCATGTGGAATCTTGCCTCATATTCAGCACTGTTTAACTTTGTTGGTAGAAAAGTATTATTTTTAATATCAATATCAACTCTATCTGCTCTACTCATTATAGGAACTTTAAATATTCCTGTTTCAAGATTTGTAGAACCTATTGTACTAGAAGCAGCACCTAATAAATTACCTGTGAAATCATGAGTAGATGTATCTCTATTTTCTGGTGTAACTTCTACTTTAAAAAATCCTGTGTCTTCAAATTTAATATAGAAATGATGCAGTTGTAAACGACCACTAATAAATTCACCACCGCCACCTGGTACTTGTTCTGTTAAACGTTGAGAACTAAATCTATAGTGCATTTCATAAGGTTCACCAATTATAACCTTTGATAATCTGTAATCACCTGTAGCTGTAATAGTTGAAGTAGACCCATTGGTATTTGTTGTGGTAGTGCTTATAACTTGTCCTATTCCTAGATTAACAGCACTTGTATTTGGTGTTGCTATAAATGTACTTGTTTCACCTGATGCTAAATGTCTACCAACTATATTCATTGCTGTATAAGTTCTATAAGGTAATGTCCAAGTTGTTGTATTACTACTACTTTCATAAGCTATAGATACACCAGTAGAAGCTTCTGTTAATTTATGGTCCAAATGAAACTCAAAGTTTGCATTAGTTTCTGTAAAGTTAGATTCAAATGGTAGTTTTTCTATAGAGGTAATATTATTGCTATTTCTAATAACCATAAATAAATCTGTATTAATAAAATCTATATTTAAAATTGATTTATTAGAATTTAAAATAAATGTAGACCAAGCATTTAATATTTTTTGCCCTCTATCCCCATACAACCATCTATTTATATATAGTTTATTAGGATTATCACTACCTAAAAGAACAAGAACATCTTCATTAGTAGATACTGCCATTTTAAATATATTGGCTGGAATATATTTAGGTACATGAATTGTTATATCTGCTGCTTCTTTTATTGTTAAATCTTCCATTGTTATATATTCTCTTACACCTGCAAATAATCCTTTTTTTATAAGAAAATAAATACTTCTTCCACTAGATACAGGTATGCTATTTGTATTATTTTCAAATTCAGTTGCTACGTTTACGTTTGCCGTCTTTGGTGTTAAAGAATCAGATGAAGCTGATAATACAAACTGTGTTTGATCTGAAAACAAAATAAGTTCTTGACCCATTGTTTTAGCATTTTTAAGTATTGATACTTTTGTATGAGAAGCAGCTACATCAATAGGATCTGAATCAATTACAGTCGTTACAGTTTCTGGAAAAAAATTAAAGAACTCTGATACACGGGACAATATTACATTGTCATCAGATAAAAACCCTAATCTATTTCTAAAAAACAATACGTTATTAATTTTATTTCCAATAAAAGAAGGATTAGGTGCTGTATCTAAATCACCAACAGTTCTTTCACCCCACTTAGGTAAAGTAAAAGTAGAACCACTTACTGTATAATTATCCCCATCAACTCTAGCAAATATAAAATTACCATCTGCTTGTCTTACTAACACATGTGGCATTGTATCGTAATTAAATTTAAAAGTTATACCTGGTTCAACACATTCTTCCCATTGTCCTTTTTCAAATGACAAACCATTATCTGTAACAAATTTAACGTAATAATTATCAAAGTTTGTACCTTGATCTCCTTTAACTTCAACTACATAACCATTAGGTGAAACTGTTGGAAGGTCTGTAAATCTTTGTACTGAATCTTTAAAAACTTTTAATTGAGTTTCTCCTTGTGAATCCGTTCCTTGAATATTAAAATTACTGCCATCATTTTTTTTAATATGTAAAACACTACCATTTTGTATAACAGAAAACCCTGTTAAAGCTGATCCACTTGAAGGTGATTGACCATTAGCTCCTGTCAACTTATCTCTTAATGTCCCAGAAACAAATGAGGTATCTAAAGCAGCATCATTTGTCGTATCATGGGTTGCAGTTGTATTATTGACAGTTATTGTATATGTGCTTTTATCTGATACTTGATTTATAAAAACAATAGCTTGAGTAATATTAGAAGAAGATAAACTTAAAGAAGTATCCATTGCTGTTGTAATACTTGTATTAACAACAAAAGTGAAATCAGCAATAGTTACAGTTTTTATTTCACCTCTTGGATTGCTTGTTGCTAAATAGGTTGTGCCATCTGGTGTGTTTACAGTTTTTTCTGTACCATCAATTTCATAAACTTTTACAGCATTATTAGTAAAAACAGCAATATATCTTTCTGTAGTATCTCTATTTATCGTATGAATATGAACATTAGCATCATTGGGAAAATTAGAAAGAGTTGCTAAGTATTGAGTACCACTACGTTTTTGTAAACCCTGTACAGGGCTACTATCAGCATTATCCTGTATATCTGCATGGTCTGGTTGTTTTGTAGAGTCAGAAGCTTGTGAAACTCCTCTGAGCAAAGTAGGAATTGCTCTTGATACTATTGCCATAATTATCTAATTAAAGCTCTAGAAGGACTGTATGTATCAAACACACTTGTTAACGATGGATCTCCTCTTAATAAATTATGATCTCCATTTTCTAAGTCTGTTTCCATTAGTATAGCTCTAGCTCTTGTTTCGTCTTCTTTGTTAAAAGCTCTCAGACCTTGATCACCTACTAATCTATCAACAAATGTTCTAGCAGCTTTGATTGTTATATATCTTCTAGCAGGTTCTGGTATTTCATCAAAATCTCTTAAGAATACAACAGTACTTTTAAGATCTGCCTCAAATTCAAAGGTATGATTTTGTCTATCGTAAAGTTTTAAACCTCTTTGTATCGCATCAACATCAGGATGATGATGAATATTAGGATCTGCACTTATAATATCATTTGACAAATTAATATTATTACTACTATCTCTAGTCAGAACTTTATCAATTTCTGTATTAAAAGACCAACCTTCTGATTGAACTTCCTTGTTGATTTCTGACAGAGTATTCTGTGCTAATTTTGCATCAACAGGTAAAGTACCCGTCAAAGTATTTATGGGAGCTTCCCCAATAGAAGCCAACATAATGTTTACAGCTTCTAGTTCAGTGCTTGCAGCTACAGCCATGGTTTAGTACTTTTTTATTTTAAGGGATTCTCTACCACCCATTTTTTTCTTCTTCTTTTTCTTTGTTGAATGATACATGGTTATAAAAAAAGGGTATCTAATAATAAGATACCCTATAAATTGAAATTAAGAAGCAGCAAGTTTAATTGTTGCAGCACATTCTGGTCTTAGGATTCCATGACCAAGAGCATACTTAGCAACCATCAATGTGCCTTGATACATGATTCCATAATCAGAACCAGATATCTCAGTAGTCATATCCATAAGCTTCACAGTACCAACTGCTGACTTGTGGAAGACAAGACCGATAGTTTTGCTGTCATCACCTGAGTAGGTGTTGTTAGCTCCACTTGGGTTTGATCCTACGTTTGACTGAGGTACGTTGTTACTCATCATCACTGGAATACCAGCAATCTGTTGTACACGACCTGAAGCAAATGAACCATTACCACCTGGGTTGAAGTCAACATCTACTGTTCTTGTAGCTGATTCAGCTAACTTGTAGTACTCAGCAGGTGGTAGTACACAGAAACGATCTGTTGGAGGAATATCTCTTTCATCCATTGTCTGTGCAATGTCATAGATAGCACCAGCTAGTTCATCACCTGATACAGCAGCAGAAGTTGTATTACCAGAAGCTAAAGTAGCTGTGATACCACCACTTCCACCTGTAAGAGTTGTTGAAGCTCTTGAAGCATTTGCGATTACCTTCGCTACGTTCTGATCATAAGTCTTAGCTAAAGCCTTACCTAATTCATCAGCGTATGTAGCTCTGACATCGTAATGATTCTTAAGCTCGTCTAAGTTTGAGACAAATGCTTGTGAAATAAGTAGATCATCAATAGAAATAATCTTCTCATTTGCCAAGATCTGATTTGCACCTACTAATGGTGTTCCTGGTGTGTGATATGCAGCAGTCGCAGTACCTGTAACAGGGAACTGTGCTGATTTACCTGAAGTTATGGTACGAACAGAATGTAGTTGTTCATTAAAGATGTTGTTACGAGCAAATGCTGTAAGAACTTCTCCTGAAAACACTTTCAGAAACAGAGCGTCAAAGTCTGTTCCTGTATTGTTCACCAAACCCAGGCGTGAAACTGTGGCGTTAGCCATAGATTAACTCCTTTGGATTGATTAAATAATTCGAGAAACTAACTTCACTACTGTCTGTTCTCTCAAGTGTTATCTGACGCATCAGGCACTATTGATATTAAGATTTTCGTTTTGTTAAGTTTATACTGATCCGCAATTCCACTTGCGTAATGCAAGAGCTTTGCGAGTTAACTTACCATCTTTCTTTAACGGTCCTTTTACTTTTGACATTCTTGCACAGAAAGATTTTCTTCTGGCTTTCTGTCTAGCAGTAAGACCTGTCTTTTTTGTAACAGGAGCTTGCAAGTTTCCACCTGTTGCACGGTTGTATTTCCTACGACCAGAAGCAGTAAGACCCCCTGTGGGATCTTTGTCTTTCTTGGTAAGAGATACTCCCTTAGACATTAAGGAAAGATAAGTAGTTATTTAAAATATAACACTCTTATGCAATCTTTAAACTCTTTCTTGCTTTATTTCTTCTATGTTGGTAACTAATTTTTTTTGAACTGGTCTTTTCTCTTTTAAATCTAGCCTTTTCTTTAGCACTCATTTCACTTGTAGTCTTTGGTGTTTTACTACTAATTCTTTTTGATGGTCTGCAAGCTGGATAGCCACGACTTTCTCCTTTCTTTCTTCCACAGGGTTTGCCTGTCTTAACATCTACCCATTTTTCTTTAAACCATCTATCAAGACTCATTTGCCTACTTGTTTTTGTGCAACAGTATGTGCTGCTTTAAATGATTTACCTTCACGCATGAGCTTCTTCATCAGGTTCATGTGCTTGGGTGTGTGATGAACTGAATGTGCTTTCAGCTTTTTCATCTGGCTAAGATTAAGCTTTGCCATTTTTCTTTTTCTTTGACTTACGAAGAATCATAAGATCTTCTCTTGTGATTTTATCTCTAGGTTCTGCAACCCTAGCGATCTTCATTTGTTTTTTAGAATAAGGCATGATTAAGTTTTACGATAACCTCCACCACGTTTTTTGTAAGTTCTAACCAACCACGCATTAGCATAAGCAGAAGGATAGACTCTAAACTTCTTCTTTGCTTCTGACTTTACTCTTGCGTAAAGAGTTGGATTGGTTGGTTTATTAGCCATAACTAACGACCAGTGTCAAATACATCACTACCACCTAAACGTCTTTGAACATCTTCGGTGTAGGTAACATCTTTACCATAGCGTGGATCTGACATAGCAGTAACTACTTCTGCTGTTGATCTATATGGTGTAGGTCCACTTTGAGAAGCACGACCTGTTACTAAATTTGGTTCAACACCCATAGCATTTTTGTATTGTGAATAAAGACCTTGAACGGCCATTTTTATAATAGGAGCATCAGCAGTTTCTGTGAGTTTATTAAAAGCCTTTTGATCTTCTGCTGGTAAGTTTTCTAAAGCCCAACTAACCATTTGATTGTAAGCTTCATCACCACCTATTGAATCCTTTATACCTTGTATTTGTGAGGTTGCTATCTCTTCAGCAGTACCTTCACTTGCACCTCTTAAACCATCAAGATAGGTGTCAATTACTTGTTTAGAAAACCCTGCTTCTCCTAGTTTTGCATAATCATCATCATTAATCTCACCTGTCTCTTGAAATCTGGTAGAGATTTCTTGTGCATTAATACCAACTTCTTCTAATACAGAAGCAAGACCATCACCATAAAATTCTTCTGCATTAAATTCTGGTTCAGTAGTTTCTGTTTCTTCTTCTGTTTGCGGTTGATCTTCTTTTGTTACTTGTCCAAGCTTACCTTCTAGTTCCTTATAACTAGCAGCAAGATCTTCTACTGATTTGAACTTACCTAAGATAAGACCGTTTTCATCAGTTTCATTTTTGGCTAAAGTTTGTAGGTCTTCAGCAGACATTGGTGGTGTCTCTGAGACATTTACCTGAGATGAAGTCATAAATTTTTGTTAATTAAAAGTAATTGTACGACCATTTTTAGTTTTGACCACCTTTGGTTCTGTTGGAGCAGGTTCATCATTAACACCAAGTTTGCTAACTACTGCTTGTGCAGGTACAAACTTACCGTTCTCATCTCTTTTACGAGAACTAGACTTCTTGGTTGGCATTTGCTTCCTCCGTGAGTTGTTGTGCTTGTGCGTTGTTTTTAGGATCAAGAAGTGGTGATCCAAGAGCAGCAGGTCCAAGACTTTGAATAAGCTGTTGCTGTTGCAAAGCTTGTTGTTCTGCTTGAATTTCTTCCTGTGTCTTTACTAGGTTAGCAGTATCTATACCGATTGAATTTGCTAGTCGTTTTATAGCCTCGTCTACGTTTACAAATTGACGCATGACATCTGGGCCTAAAGCTTGTGAAACCGTTCCTATAAATTCAATAAGCTTATTACGATCATTACCCCTACCAAGACCTTGTACACCAGTAACAATTTTAGGTTTCACTAATTTTTCTGGTAATTTAGGAGCTTTACCAGAACGTACTAGCATGTGCATTCTACGCTTTAGATATGGTAGTTGAAACTCTTGAGTAAGTATGGAGTAGATACCACCAAGACTGTTTTCTAATTCATTAGCCATCATGGTAACTTCTGCTGCTGTTACTCTTTCTGCATCTCTCTGTACAGACCTAGCCATAAGAAAGGCATATTCAAGTCTACCTGTAATAGTTTGTATGACAGCTTGAGAAACACTAAAGTCAGCAGCCTTGTTAACTTGCATAACAGAAATATCTGCTGCACTTCCTTCCCTTATTGCACCGTTGGGAGCCTTTGCTAGGGTTGCTGCTCTGGTTACCCCATTAGGATTTACAAGGAATAAAGTCTTAGCACTAGCAGCAGCACCTTCAATTATTGCTTGCATCAAAGCTTCTAAACTTATTAGATCTCCTCTGTATTCTTCTACGTATCCTCTACCGTAGTCTTCACCATCTATTCTTACAAATCTTAAAGTAATCCAAGGCGAGACATCTACTTTTGATCTGCCATCAGTACCTGGTATTTTTTCTCCTTTACATTCCTGATACCACATGAAATCATCATTGACTCTCTTGACGTATGTGTATATATCAAGGTCACTATCCATTGTCTTCTCATCGTAGTTCTCTTTCTTTTTAATTTGTTCTAAGAACTCTTCTGAAAGTGCATTTGGATGTACTGATTCCTGTGTAATAATTTCTAATACATTACCAACCGCATCTCTTTTGCAAACAAACTTTGATAACGGATATACCTTAAGTCCGTCATCTGTAAGATAAAGAAGAACATTCCCTCCAACAATTAGATGTTTCAGTGCTTCAAACATTGCGACTCTATCGTTAGAAATCTCTATCTCATTCATCAAGGCTGTTTCTATTGTGCGTAATCCTTTATCTATCTCTGTCTCTAATCCTTCCTGTCCTTGTTTTAGCAGTTCAAGACTATCAATACTTAATTTAAAGAAAGCAGTTGATGGTGGTAGTAATGCAAATAAAAGTTTAGATGCAAGGCTGTTCACACCTCTAGCACCAACCGCTTGGAAAGGAGTTTTTATCTTTGCTTTTGTTCCGACTGTACTCTCTGGAATAAGACTAGGAATTGTAAGCTTTGAAGAGTCTTTTGCTTCTCTATCAAAAGTAGATCTTAAACTTTGTAGTTGTGCATACTTGCCAGCAGCAGTACTGCCACCTGTTGAATATTCCATTTTAGTAATTTAAATCACTAGATGCCATGCTTGTATTCAGAGGTATGCGTAAAGAGCTAGTACCAAGTCTTCTGAAAGAAGATCTTCCACGACCAGTTCTTGAAGAAGAGCTTCTTTTTGTACCAACTACAGGTGCTGTTGCTGATTTTTGTGGCATAGGTGCTGTAGGTCTAGGTTCAGGTAACTTAGGTGGTTTTGGTGGTGAAAATGGTCCAACGCACATAATTAATTCTCCAAGACTGATTGATTGAGCATGGTTTCTTTTTGTCTTAGTTGCTGTTCGATTAGATAGTCAACAACAAACCTCTGCCCTGCACGATACCACACTTCACGATCTGATAGCGATAGGTCTGGGTGTCTGTTAGGAAACACAGCATCTAAAGCTTGTATAAGTTCGTCAGTAATTACAGGTAAAGACACAAAAATTAAAGAGCTATATCTATATTATATGTTAGTCTGTAGATAGCAAGGAGTGGTTACCTTGTTGCAACGCTAAGAAAACCTCAAGGGTGTGGTTCCTCTTGGGGTTTTCTTTATGGGTTCCAAAGTTTTACTTCACCTGTATTGTAATCATAATCTCCTTCTCGCAGTATTCTTGTAAGCCTTGCGTTCAAGATAGCATCAGCAATCGTATAACCTTTCTTAGTATATGTTTCCTGTACCTTAGACCATAGTGCTTCTTTAGTATCAGGTGTATTAGCTAGAGTCTTTGAAGCTGTAACCATACCCATACCTTTGATACCTAGTATCCCATCACCAGCATCACCAGCTAAAGACATCTCAAACCAATGCCTGTCTGCTTTCTTATTTGTAATATGTTCTATCGAATCATCAGCTATAAGTTTGCATGGTAGTGTTCTCATATCTTTATCTACTGAAACTATTATCGGGTCTTTGTATCTGCCATTGGTAGCAAGCAAACCAAGAACGTCATCTCCTTCTAAATGTTCATAGGCTACAGTTTCATATACTTCTTTTACTTTTTCTATAACACTTCTAAGTGCAAGTGGTTTACGTTTACCTATCCTGTTGATCTTATACTCTGGAAATATCTCATGTCGAAATGTAGGGTAAGAAGTAAAGCACATAACTATATCATGTTTACCACTAGCAATACTTGTATATACATCTAGTCTGTTCTCTATCAGATTAAGTATGTCTCTTTCATCAGAGTGAAGAGTATGCTCCCAATCATTCCATCTTGTGTCTTGTTCACAGGCACA
>VTLG01003299.1_pt1 | contig 10597 bp, 20 predicted proteins | sample 4694571 | NCBI WGS metagenome assembly VTLG01 (sample SAMN12604809, study PRJNA352737) | marine metagenome | biome: ENVO:00000447; feature: ENVO:00000209|ENVO:00000569|ENVO:01000036; material: ENVO:00002151; isolation source: viral sequences binned using virsorter ... | reverse complement strand
CCTGCTAGTCTATGTTGAAAGTCTAACTCTGTTTTTTTAGCTTCTTCCAACAAAATGTTTTTAAAATCATCTAATATTTTTAATTTAATAACGCATGGTCCCCAGTTATAAGTGTGTACCGATACTTGTGTATTTTTTTCTGTCATAGTTTCTTTTTTAACTCCTTTAAATATTCCTCGTTTTCTTTTTGTTGTTTGCTTTTAATTATATTTGCTTGCTTGTGCCAAGCCCAAGTATTAATTTTACCAGACCAACTCATTACCCATAAATAAAATTTTAACATTATTCTAAACTCATCGCTTGTTTGTATTCTTCTAAATTAATAATTTTACCATTCATTATTTTTTTGTCAGCATAATGTTCTAATATTTGATTTATCTTTGGTAATTTTGTGTGAGCCCATGGCCATATTAATGTGCACACATAATACGCATCCCTGAATGTGCAACGCCATTTGTATTGTTTCAGAAACGGTGTGCCGTCTTTTCGTAGACCCTTACGTGGCTTGTGGTTGAAGGTCCCACATCCTAACACCTCGTGCACCCACATGATCACAGATTTATCTGTCATGGTTATCTCCATGCTGATACGCCACGCATTTGCGTATCTGTAACCAGGCTTACCTTTGTGTTTCTTTTTCTTCTCTTTTACTTTTTTGTAATAGATACTACCCTCACCATCAAAGAGTCCTGCAATATATGCTCTATCTGTTTCTGGAATCATATTAACCCCCATGCTTTCCGTGCACGTACTCGCATGGCGGCAAAGGCTCCACACCTAACCTCATTTTATTGCGAGGATCAACGGTTGCCGTACAGAGGCTAGCGCGAGGCGTTACATGGACGGAGGTCCTTTTCAAATCTTTATTTTTTATAATCCATCTTACAGTTGCAGTTGTGGGATCAAACCCATCAAAGTCAAATTTAGTGCAAGCTGTCAGAAGTACCATCATCAATCCAACCCATATCAGTTGTTTCATAGTATTCACCCTCCGAGTCACAGTCCCAACATTGATGCACTTGATCTTTATCTTCTGTTGCGACTTTTACATATCCATTACCTTTGCAAGTTGGACATATGTGTATTGTCACTTTAGCTTTTTTTAATTTTGCCATTTAACTTTTTCGCTTTCTCATTTGCAATTGATTCAATTGTTTTTGCTATGGATAATTTAGCATCGGGCAATAATACCTTTGATAACTTATCCAAAGTAGCGTATGTTTCTTTTGTTAGTGAAACATTTTTATACTTTGTCATGTCTGTCATGCGTGTTCCTTTCATTTTAATAACCCTAATATAGGTGATAATATAGGATTGTCAATGAAATTTTTGTTAAGTTTAATAATTTGTTCAAGTGTTGCTGGAGATTGTATGCCCCCTTTTGATTGGCGAGAAACATTTAAAAGTAAATACGATTGCATGACATTTGGCTATGAAGAATCTCTTAATAAAATGAAAGAAATAGGCAGAGAAGATGTTAACAAATATGGCATGTATATTAAGTTTACATGCACACCAGTCGACACAATTTGACAATATGGCTAAATTATGTTATGGCGAGAAATCTTCTCACCATTACCTACCCTTATTTTTCCCTCTTTAGGGTAGGTGTTTCTTTATTCCACATCCACAGTAAAATAACTGCAGGTAGAATAAAAAGACTAGTTACACATACACCCAAAAAAATATCCACTATCATCGTTCATTACATGTGCGTTAAGACTATCAACAAAAGTTGTTAGTTTCAATCGTATAATGTCACATAAATCAAAACAATTAACGTCGTTTGTCAACACTACTCCATCCATCATTTCTTTTGTGACAGATACCAGATTATACAATCCGTCGTTTATTAGTATCAGATCCATTAGTTGTACCTAACGCTATGATTTTTTTTAAACTAGGAGCTGACAGTTGTATATCCACACCATAAGGTCTCCATTGTTGTTTCATTATATTTAATTCCAACAACAGTGTTGAGTATTGTCGTTGAGATATTTTATTTGTTTTTATTGTTATAGTTTTTTCTTTCATAACTATAGGATAGTCATTTATTTTATTTTGTCAACAGCTTGTTTTATAAATAAATTAAGTGTTAATCTTCCATCATCAATTGAAGAACCATGATGACCATAAGCTTTATGTTTCATTGTCCCTCTATACATAATAAATCTATTTTTAATAAATTTAATATCATTAATCATATTATCATTATCATCATACAAGTAAGTTCCTGAATTTAAATTTGTATTCGACAAATATATTAAACCTGCAAGTTCATTATTATCACAATGAATCCAATCTTTATTTTCATCTTCATGAAGTCTAAGATGTACAAAAGATGCAATTATCCACCTACCTCTTTCAAGTAAATTATTTGCATTCATTAAATAACAAACGTAGTCATGTAAAATAGGATTTGTTTCAGTTAATGAAAGACTTCTATATCCTGGCCAAGTAGCATTTTTATTATATTTATCTATTTGTCGTATTTCCTCTTGCGAATATAATTTAATTTTTTTTATTTCTGGTAAAATTAAATTTAAATTAGGAAAAAAATTATCTTCTTGGATTAGATTCACACTCTCCCTTGTCGGTTGTATTTTTTATACGATCTTTTCTTTGATTTATTTAAGTTTTTTGTGTGTCTGCCTGGACGCTTACGAGGTTTTGGACGTGGTACGAAGTGAACAAACTTTTGTCTAGCCATCGAAATATTGATCTACTTTTGATTGTAATGAGTTTTTAGATAGGTGTGGTATGTAACTTATGACACCATTTACTTTTTGTTCTAAATCAGAACCACACGTTAAACATCTAAAAAATTGTTTTGTTAATCCTACCAATGGTGTGTATTCATCACAAGTTGGACAAATGCCGTTAACTATCTCTGCTGTTATTTTGAAATTTTTTCCTGTCATAAACTTTCTTATTCTTTATCACAATCTGACGGTAGCGTCTATCTCTTAAATATTTTGCAACCTTATTTGAGGTGGATTTTTTTGATTGACTTTTCACCTAAATATATCTCTGTTTCTGCCTCACCCTTCCAACATTTATAAGACACGTTGGGATTGTATTCTCTTTCTGCTACACGTCGGGCACGAAGACATGCAGCCATTGATTCTTGTATACGGTGTTCCTTGATTTCTCCATTTATAAACATCAAAAGGGCCACCACAGACTCTATCATTGTGAACTTCCGTTTGTATATTTCATTTCACGATTTGCATCTTTTAGTTTTTCGATGTCTACTAATACTTTATCCATTTGTTTTCTTAAAAATTCTATGTTTACTTTGTTTAGTGCCATATTTTCAATATGTTTGTTTAGCTTGTCGGTAGTTTTATAAAGATCCTCAATCATCATGAATTGCTCAGAATCCGCGGGAAGCGAGCCAAGTTGGCCCCGTGGCCATTTTATTCTAAAGTCTGTATTCTCTGTTAAATCTTTTTCCATTAACTCTAATCTTGTTGAGTGTTGGTTTAGACGTTCTACCATTTGAAAATAACCCATGGTACCGAGTGCTACGATAATTATTAAACTAGCAACCGTCTTCATCGGCATTTGCACTGCAGCCTCTTCAGATATATTTAAAGGTTTTTTACTCATTTTTTGGTTTTGGTAGAGGAATTATATATTCTTTTAACTCAAGTTTCAATGGTGTGTGGTCTACCGGCCTTACAAAAAAGGCCAGTAAACAAAATAAAAGTATCAGTACGGCTGTGAATGTATAGTTCATAGCTACTAAACTCCTTCATTTAGTCAGTCCAAAACCAACTTTTAATTTTTTTCCAAAGTCTTTTAATCATTTTTTTTCTCCTCTATTTCATAGAAGAACTTGTCGGTATCCTCTGTCCGCCACGCTCTGCTATCTTCTACATTCCACTCAGAAGTTTGCACTTTCCAATCAGGAATATCATCTTTAACCGTGAAAGAAGGTATGTCCCATATACATCTATTGTTTGGTTGTGCTGCATAATTACCATCATCTAATGCAATTATGTGAGCGCACTTGTGTTCGTGCGGTATCTCTGAATGGTCAGTGTCAAGTATATTACTTTCAGGATGTGCAAAGTCAATAGTAAATAAATATTTACCAGGATGCCATTTTTTATCTTTACCTATGTATTTACCAGCTTGTCCTGCTAAGATGTCCCAAGAATGAACAGAAGGATAATAACTAAAACAATTCCAAAGCTGAAGCTCATCAAGTCTACGTTTAGGTACATCCTTAATTTTAAATCCACGTTGTATAAATGCTGTAATAGGGAGTCTATAAAAGATTGCACCATTTTCCATGATAGCATGAAATAATATACTGTGACCTGTAATAGAGCTAATACCAAAGATAATACAGTCTTCAACTTCTCCATGATGTTTTTTAAGATCATATAAATATTCTCTTCTTATTTGTGCGTAAGTTACAGGTATGTTTGCGTTTAAGTATGCCATAAATCATTTTATGTTTCCCCAGTTAGTGCCAGATTCATAATCAACTTTATTAGGCACCTCAAGGGTAACTGCCCCTTCCATAATCTGTTTTATCTTATCAGCATGTTCAACAGATTCAACTGATATATCAAGTTCATCATGCACTTGTATATGTGGTGTGATGCCTTCCTTGTGTAAATCTATCATGGCTTTTTTTGTCATGTCAGCAGCTGATCCTTGTATTAATCTGTTCAAAGCTTTGTATGTATAAGCACGTTTTATCCCTGGTCCATGTTCCGCGAGTGCTGCTTCATGTGGCAACGCTTTGTGTATACCAAACTGATTTGGCTCCCATAAATGAAAGCGACAAAGTCTTCCTAACAATGTACGGACACGTCCTCTGTCTTGTGCTCTTGCCATGACACTATCCATTAATTGTTTTACAAATGGCACACGTGAATGATACTGTCTAAATAATTCATTAGCTTTTTCTTTATTAACACCTAACTCTGCTTGTAATTTATTTTTACCCATACCATAAAACAAACCAAGATTAATTGTTTTTGCTTGTTCTCTTGGTATGTCTGCCATCTCAGCTACAATTTTGTGAAAGTCTGCATCACCTTCGTTGTATGCATCTAATACATCACCCACCGCATACATATTTTGTAATGCAGCATAGTGCACAACTAGTCTTGGCTCTTGTTGTGAGTAATCAAACACACCCCATTTACAATTATGTTCTGGTATAAACAATGATCTAATCATTGGTCCAAGTTCCTTGTTTCGTGCAGGAATCTGCTGTAAGTTTGGATTCGCGTAACTAAATCTACCAGTCACGGTCCCACCACTATCAGATCGAAGTTGGTTTATTTCAGCATATATTCTACCTTTATGTTCGTGTTTAATTATGGTATCAATAAATGTTGTGTGTGCTTTGTTTATTTCTCTTGCACGTGCAATTTTTTGAACTATTGGGTGAGGATGATTTTGTAAAAAGTTTTTTGTAAATGATGGAGAATTTGTTTTTTCAGTTCGGTCAAATGGTAGGCATAATTTTTCAAAGACTTGCGCAATGGAACGTGCAGCCCATATTTGAGTATCTACTCCTGTTTCTTTTTTTACTATGTGTAGGCATTCTTTTTCTTCTTTTAATAGTTTGTTTTTCAATTCAAATGCTGCTTGGGTATCTACACGGACACCTAAAAAACGCATATCGACAAGGCAAGGAAAAAGTTCAGTTTCTAAATCAAAAATAGATTTTATATCTTGACTAATAATCTCTTTTTTCATTTCTTGCCAAAGTTCTAATGTTAATTTAGCATCAGCTTCAGCATATTCACCCACATACATCGCAGGTAATTTATACATCTCTGACTTAGCATCTATACCCCATTCTTTTGCTGTTTCGGCCAATACAGCCTCGTTTTTGCCTCTTCCAACATAATCACGACCCATACTACCTAAATCATAACGAAAGCGATTCTCGTCCACGAGAGAGCCAGCAATCATGGTATCTACTATACGACCTTGTATTTCAAATCTTTCAGCCCTTAAAAAACATACATCGTACATAGCATTATGAAATATCTTATCTGCAGGTGTTTTTAATATAGATTGCAACCATCTTGTAACCATTCCATGATCCATGTTGCCACCACCTTCATGACGTATAGGGTAGTATCCAGACCAATCTTGCACAGCCACAGCTATGCCCACAATATGTCCTCTTCCTGTAACAGAACCAGAGCCCATAGTTTTTAAATTAGGGTCTTTAGTTTCTAAATCAATTGCAATCTCATCATACTTTGATAGATCAGGAAATTCTGTTGGAGGCAGCCATTCTACCTGTGGACTGAACATGGGTTTCTGTATCATGAGTAATCCCTCTCTAGTATCATTTCTAAATAATGTATTGCTTTTTTTATATCTTGCTCTTTCCCTTTTACAGCATGCCTGCAAATATATTTTATAGCATTCCCTTCTGCAAAAAGCAACTTGTTCTCATTTATAAACTCTGCCGGTTGAATCTTCATATTACGATAGTGTTTTCCCCCAACCTGTTCTTCTAATGAATTGTATGTTGTTCCTTTAAATAAATTTTTATGTGTCATAAATCATATCCTTTATTTTCTTGTTGTGGCCTGATAATGTGTAAATGTTCCTTAGTCCTTGTTGCACCAACATAAAACAATCTGTTCTCATCATCAGGATTTTTTTCGTAACTTTTCATTGTATTAAAACTAAGATCAGTGAGCAACACAACATTTTCTGCCTCACCACCTTTCGCACCATGTATTGTAGATAAAGTTATACGTGGTGCTTGGTTTAACTTTTCTCCCTTTCTTCTCATTTGTCTTAAATAATTAACTTCTCTTCTTGGAGCTGCATCAAATGCTTCATGCCATACAGCGTTTGTTTTTAATCCATAATGTTTTTTTAATGTATCAATGTCGTACATACTGTCTTTTAACATGCCTTTTAATTTTGTTTTATCTACGCTCATGTATCCATATATTCTTTCAACTTGATCATAAGATAACAATTGACCTTTACATACATTTTCCCAATCTAATGCAGCCATGTGAAGTGTATGTTCTTTTTGTTTTTTAAATTTATTATTGTAATAATATCCATTCTCATAAAGTGTTGGCTCTAGTTTATCTAACATATATTTAGTTCTAGCTAGAACCAACCATTCACCTGATGACATATTGATGTCTTCAAAGTCATCGTATCTAGAAAGAGAGCCTTCGTGAATTTTTGGATTCCAAGATTTATTTATTCTTGTTTTAATTTTATTTATAATACCCATTGCAAGTCCATGCACCTTTGCAGGTATTCTATATGATTGTTGCAAGGGCAGCATCTGTCCTTCTTGCGCTATGAAAGAGTCCACATCTGCCCCTGCCCATCTAAATATTGCTTGGTCATCATCACCTGCAATAAAAGAATCTTTTGTTTTTTGCCAAATAATTTTTGCCATGTCCCATTGCATTCTTGATAAGTCTTGTGCTTCATCTATAAATACAACATCAAACTTTGGCACTGCCACATCTGACTTTGTAAATTCTAATATCATGTCATTAAAATCTATAAGGTCGTGTTGTTTTTTATATTCTTTTAAATAATGTGCTATTCTTTTTAATTTATTTAATTCTAAATCTTGGTTGTGTTCATTTAAATTATACTGCTGCTCTGCTGTAATCCCTTTTAATATTGCAAGGTTTATTATTCGTAAATACTCACTATCTGATGTAAAGATTCCATTATAATCATTTTCATAATCTGCATAATTTATTTCTTCTTTTACTTTTTTACCAAAGTCTTGATAATGTCTACGTTGCATTACGTTTTCTTTTTTAATACCAAGTCTTCTAAACGCTAGTGAGTGTAGTGTTCTAAAATAAGGTAAATCATCTTCATCTAAATTAAATTTTTTAATTGCTCTATCTCTTGCTTCATATGCAGCTTTTTGTGTAAACGCAAAGTATCCAACTTTGTCAGGGTCTGTATTTTTAAGATAGTCATCTACTTTATTTAATAATGTAGTTGTTTTACCTGTGCCTGGTGGTCCTAGTACAATAGTTTTCATTAGTATGGTGTTTCTTCTTTTAATTGTTTTTGTTTGTATTCTTCTGTTTTCTTTTCAAACTCTTCTACTACATAAACAGATAATTTATTTTTACCTATTCTTTTATCTACACAATTACATTTTTCTCTTAACATTTCTGCAGTTCGTGAATATCCAAGATCCCAACGTTTACGCATTAAATAATTGTGATAAAATTTATCAAACACAAAATGATGATAACCATTGTTAGTCCAAGTGCCACCTCTTGGTAAATCTTCTTTAGAATCTAACTGTGTTCTATTCAAACAATACTCTTGTAGATGATTTTGTAATTGATCCTCTGTTCGTAAACCCTCAGCAGGTTCTGTTACCTCTGCGTTGTTTAACAATATATTAGTTATATGCACCCAGTCTTTTTCTTTTAATGTAGGTGGTCTATTTTTTAATTGCACCATACATGCTTCTTGAAATAAACTTTGTTGTCGTAAATGTTTTACACTTTCTAGTTTTAATCTTTCACCATCTACGTTTAAATAATAATATGGATCTTCAAGATCTATTACTTGTAAATCTGTTAGATTAGGAAATAATACTTCTTGACCTATACCAAACTTTCTAGATCTACATAATGTTTTATCACATAGACTACACATTGGTTGATCGTTACATTTATAACCCCAATCTTTTTTATCGTGTTGTTTAACAACAATATCTACTTCAGAATCTGACAACGGTTTTTCCATTGCAGTTTCATTAAACACAACTAGTTTAGATTTCCATCCGTCTGGCCATTTTTGTTTTGCATACACACCATAATGAAACAATGCATTATTTCTACCACCCTCACCTATTTTATTTTCTGACATCAACTCAATACATGGTGGTCCATCAGAGTATTTTGTTTCCGGTCTTTTAACTTCTATTGTGCTAATATCATCTTGTTTATATCTTTCTTGTAATTCAAAAAAACTTTCTAATGTAGCGGCTTCACCATTTTCTTTAAATGCATATCTAACAGAATTTTTAAAATTAAAGTATGGTAAGTTAAGAAAATTTCCTGTATCATCTTGCGATTTTAATTCTGTTTGTTTAGGAAATATTTCTGAGTTACCATAACCCAATACTGCTCTTATCTGCACTAATTTATCTCGCATTGTTTTTGCAGCAACGTAGTCAGACGTAAATAAAAATACATGTGCACCACCAGACTTTGATCTACAAACAATCAAAGGTAGTTTCATGTTTATTATTTTATTTATTAATTTTTTGTGATCAAAACCTGCGTAAGAATCTATGTCTATACAACCCCATCTACATTGATTGTTATCGTTAATAGGTATAATACCTAAATTTTCTTTACCTTCTAAATGTTTTTGCCAAAGTTCATCAGTGACTGGTTGACGTTTTACAAATGATTTACCTTTTATTTTTGTGCCATTACCATTTGTGTCTTCTACAATAGTGACACCATGTGCACGTTCTAATCCTATAAATATATTTTTAAATCTTTCTATCATATAGCGCTTTTTAAGTGGGCGTTTCCACGCTAGCTTCGACGCCCACTACCTAGGATTCTAGTAATGCCCTTTGGACTCTGTTTCCTCTGAGCCGTGTTTAGCTTGGACCTCACCCTTACCTACACTTGTAGCAAAGTTTTTAGCCATGTCGTACATATTTTTATCTTCGACAGGACCAACTTTACTTACATCCCAACCAAACCATGTTCCTTTGTCGTTAGACATCTGAACGGTTGATAGTTTATAAATGTGGCTATACGTAGGCGGAGTAAATAATCCATTTTTACCCTGCATTTTTATACCCATCATCATTGAGTTCCATTTTCTACTAACTTTAAGTTGAGTAGATTTCATAGAAATCAAAGCTGTTGTTGGGTTATCGCCGAGCACTAATACAAAATGATTTGCAGTGTTATCGAGATAATTACCGTTTGGTAATCTATCTTTATAGTCTTTACCTCTAGTGGTTTGACTAATGATATCACTGTCAGGTTCATGAATTGCAACAGGTGCACCACTACTAGTGCCTCTGTCTTGCCATTCTATATACTGCCTTTTATAGTGACATGGCACAACATTTAAAGTGTCGTACAATTCATTTGTAACAGTGTTGATTATTTTACCAGGTTCTGCGCCCTCTACATACTTACCATCTCTTTTGTTTACCTCTGGAGATAGTTGTCCCAAAATTTTTAAGAAAGGTAACGCAAGATCTTCCTGCGATATATTTTGAGCACCTTGTTGTGCATCAGCTTCAAATAAATTTGTTGCTAATGCTCCTTCTTTTTTTGTTGCTACTTGGTTCATGTTTATTTGTTCCTTTTTATTGTAGTTTTATTCTCCGAGAACACCCCGAAGATTTCCGTTGGCATTTCTTTTCCTGCCTCAATACGCTCACGGACTAGCGCTTTCAGAGTCATGGGCTCAACCTTCATCTTTTGTGTTGGTTGAAACCCACTACTCTTCGCAAGTTCGGCATAATCAGCCGCCTTGTTATCTTCGTTACGACCAAACGATACGGATATCTCGTTTTTGATTATATCGCCTAAGCCATTTTCACGAAGCCAGTTAA
>VTLG01001572.1_pt1 | contig 10597 bp, 14 predicted proteins | sample 4694571 | NCBI WGS metagenome assembly VTLG01 (sample SAMN12604809, study PRJNA352737) | marine metagenome | biome: ENVO:00000447; feature: ENVO:00000209|ENVO:00000569|ENVO:01000036; material: ENVO:00002151; isolation source: viral sequences binned using virsorter ... | reverse complement strand
ATCAGATATTATTGGTAAGTACACAACACCTGAGCTGGCTAAACAGTTTTCTAATGTTAACTTATTTGATAGTTGGCTTAAGAGTAAAATATATCAAAACCTAATTGCATTTAAAGCAATGGTTCAAGGAGGTAAAACACTTTATTCTCCAGCAACTCAAGCACGTAACTTTGGTTCTGCTAGTTTATTTGCATTAAACCAAGGACACATAGGCGGAGCATCAACGGTTACTGAAGCATTTAAAATGGTAGCAGATGATATCTTTGGTGCTGGTAAAAATATAAACCAACAAGAATTATTAGAACACATAGCAAGAAAAGTAAGATTAGGTGTTATTGATGAGAACATTGTGGCTAATGAATTAGGAGCCGTTCTTAGAGATTTAAAAAGGGGTGAAGTAGCTGGCTTAAATAATTTATTCCAACGCGTTGGTGAAAAGAAAATGAGTAAGCTAGTACAAAGATTGTATGCTGGTGGTGATAATGTTTGGAAATGGTATGGTCATGAGTATTTAAAATCACAGTTAACAGGTAGTATTAAAAGTTTAGACGAGGTTGCCAGGTATTTTCAAAATACAATAGGTAGAAAGTTTAATTTTACTGATGAGTTTACAGGTAAAACTAAAACCCTTGCTGAAGGTATAGAAGAAATGGCGGCTTACATGGTTAGAGAAACATATCCTACTTACAGTAAGGTTCCACCGGTTATTCAGGCCTTAAGAAAGTTCCCGTTTGGTAACTTCATATCTTTCCCTGCTGAGATGTTAAGAACATCGGTAGCTTCTGCTGGACTATCTTTAAAACACATAGCTTCAGATAATGCAGCGCTAAGATCGCTAGGTTATAGAGGACTACTTGGTCAAATGACTACACTTTATGGAGTTAATGAAACATCTAGATATGTTGCTGGACAACTTACCGGGATCGATCAAAGACAGATTGATACTTATACTAATTACTTAGGACCAAGTTACATGAGAAACCACGTGTTAATTCCATTAACATCTAAAAACAATAAAGGTAACTTTAAAGTATTTGATATGTCTGCATACAACCCCTACGATTTTGTACTTGCACCTATAGAAGGAGTAATTAAAAATTTAAACAGGGATAAATTAGATCCAGCAGCAATAGAAGAAGACTTACTAGGAAGAGTGTTTGATGTGGCCGGACCTATGGCTGGGTTTATAGAACCATTTATTGCTGAAACAATTGGACTGCAACCTTTCTTTGATGTAATGCCTGCAGGTTATGCTCTTGGTGGAAGAGGTGGAGTTACAAAATCAGGAAAATTAATTTATGGTCCAAGAGATACTTTAAGTGAAAAATTTAATAAAGGTTTTTCACATATACTTGAGTCAGTTGCTCCTGGTGTTGTTACTACATCAATGAAAATGTATCAAGCTGCAGCTGGTGAAATACAACAAGGAGAAAAAATGGATTTGGGTGACCAATTCTTTAAGCTAATGGGTGGTTCAACTATGGTTGTTAATCCAACTAAATCTTTAGACTATGCTATCTCAAACATACAAAAAATTAGAGGAGATGTATTTAAGACTACACATTTTTATACGGATGATAACTGGGAAAACAGACCTCCTGCTGTCATGGTAGAGGAACTTGAAAACATACAACGTAATGCATTTAGAGCTCAGTATGATGTTTGGAAAATGTTAACAGAAAGTATAGATTCAGGACTGATAACTCAAGAACAAGCTGAGCAAGCCTTAAAGGATCGTGGATTAAATAAATTTAAAAAGAAACTATTGTGGTATGGAGAGTTTACTCCAGTAAACATCAGTGAGGATGCTATGGAGAAACGAGCAGAAAATATTCAAAAAGCTTATCCTGATGAATGGATTAATCCTGATGATTTATATCCTAAATGGGACCTTAAAGATGTAATTGATAAATGGAAGTATGAAAGGTTTGAAGACTATGAATTAGATAAAGAAGATGAACTGCAAAAAGTATCACAAGCACCTATAAATGTTCCTCAGAATATGAATGTAGCTTCAGGACCTGTTGAAACTCCACCATTACCAGACACCAGTGGAACTCCTGTTGTTCCTCCTAATATAAATATGGCAGGACAAATAAATCAGGCTACTGGATTGACACAAACAGAAGATGCTTTATTATCACCTACTGAAAAACTAATTAGGCAACGACAAAGAAACAGGGGAGTAGTTTAATGCCGATGCAACCTAAGACACAAAGAGAACATATTATAGCACTTCATGGTCATATAACAGGTGTTAAAAGAGATTTAACCAACGTTAAGGAAAATCATCTCAAGCACATGAAGGAAGACATTGAAACTTTGGGTGGTAAAATAGATAAAATCTATTGGGTTGTTTTGACTACGGTGGGGGCCGTTGGTCTAGTAATTATAGAAGCTTTATTAAATAGAATGGGAATGTAATGAAACTATCAAATAACTTTTCGTTAGCAGAGCTAACAAAATCTCAAACAGCAGTACGTAAAAACATTAATAATGAACCAGGTACTCAAGAGATTAATAATCTTATTCACCTAGCGGAGACCATCCTACAACCAGTGCGTGAGCACTTTGGTAAACCGGTTATGATATCTTCAGGCTATAGAAGCCCAGCGTTGTGCGAGGCTATCGGTTCTTCGGCTAAGTCACAACATGCCAAGGGTGAGGCAGCAGACTTTGAAATTCATGGAGTAGACAACAAGGAACTCGCAACGTGGATTACAAAAAATTGTGAGTTTGATCAATTAATACTAGAGTTCTATGATGGTATTGATCCCAATTCTGGTTGGGTGCATTGCTCAGCGAAAAGAGGACCAGAAGTAGGGCGCAAACAAGTACTGCAAGCGAAGAAGATAGAAGGACGAACAGCATACGAGCCGGTAATTCTTTAGATCCAATCTTTAAGGTCTTCGCCCATAATTTCATTTGCTATATTTATTTTACTCCTAAGTGATTTAACTATTTTCTCATCTATAGTACCTTCTGCAATTAAATCAACATAAGTAACACTGCCAGTCTGGCCGATACGGTGTGCTCTATCTTCTGACTGTAATCTTTTTTCTAAGTCATAATTGTTAGAGTAGTATACTACCGTGTTAGCTGCTGTTAGGGTAATTCCATACCCTCCAGTCTGGGCATTTCCTACGAAATAGCGTGTAGGGCCGTTTTTTTGCTGAAACTGAGCAATGTTTTCCTGGCGAAGGGTAGAGTCCACCTCACCCCAATATTCAACTGTAGAGTCATCTCCGTAAACTTTTTTTAAAGAATCAGTTATATTTTTTATGTCTTCCCTATAGTTTGCCCAAATAATAACTTTACCATCAGTTTCTTCAAGAAGCTCTAGTAAAGCCTTCACTCTATTATTATCCAACTGAGTAATAGTTCCATCATCTGCTTTAAAATGACCACAAGTAACTTGATGTAGTCTCATTAGCTGTGTCATTACGTTTACAGTTGACATAACTTTATCGTCTAACATGGCTAAAGCCATTTGTTTCATTTGAGCATAAACTTTGTTTTGTTCAGAAGTTAACTCTACTGTTCTTCTCATGTATGTTTTAGGTGGAAGATCTAAACACTCTTCTTTTAATACTCTATAAGAAAATTTTTCTAATTTTTCTGATAACTCATCTAATCTTCTATAACTACCAACAATTTGAACACGGCGTCCACCAAAATTTCTTTCTAACATATGAGCGTAGCGTGCTCTAAAACTATAATAAGAGGAGTGCCCAAGATGGAAAGGATCTAAGAATTCACACTGACTATACAAGTCTAGTGGAGATTTAGTAACAGGAGAGCCGGTTAATATTCTACGATACTTCGCGAGATTCCGTAATTTTAAAATATTTTTTGTTCGCTTTGCTGTCGGATTCTTGATCGTCGTAGATTCATCAATCCCTATCAAAGCTCTTCCACATAACATGTTAAGGAAACGATGCGCAAAGTCCAGTCCTTTTTCTGTAGAAAGCGCTTCTACATTCATTATCAATATCTTAAGATCACCTTTATCATCAAACAAAGTATCAAGTTCAAACTGTTTTTTCTTTGTCAAATTAGGCTCCCACAAAACCTTAGTATATTCAACGTGTTCAGGCATATGTACAGGGAACTCTATCTGGTCCCAGTTTTTGTACACACCTTTGGGCGCCACAATTAACGCACCCTTGATAGCGCCTCGATCATAGAGCATAGCGATGTTGTCAACTAAAACTTTTGATTTTCCTGTACCCATTTCCATAAATAAAGCATAGCTTTCCTGGGCCCAAGACTTCTCTAAGGCTTTGATTTGATGGTCGTATGGCTTTGTTTTAAACTTATAGTGTTTTATCATATTTTCTTTCTTGACATTAAGATAATAATTATTATATAAATGTCAATCATAAACAGGAGAAAGATTATGGATAAAGATAAGATAATACAATCATTACTTAGGATGTTGCAAAACAGCAACACAGAAAAAATTAATATGCAATTAACTATTGATGATTTGACAACACAACTTAATTCAAATAAGGAAGAAGATAAGAAAGATGAAAAGCAGGATATTCGAACTGTACAAACCAAAAAGCCTAACTGAGTTTTTAACTTTTCATAAAGAAAACCCAAACGAGACTTTTGTTTATGTGCTACAACAGCCTCCTCAAAATATAAATATTTTAGGGGCGTCAGACTTTGGTTATTTGGTAATTTGTTTACCCCCATTGTCTCAAGCTATCTTTAGCTCTGGTCCTTTTGTATTTAAAATGAGAAAAAATTTACAAGACTTTAAAACAAACGATTATATATTATGTACAGGTGATCCTTCTATCATAGGTTTATCTTGTGCTATTGTAAGTGAAGTAACTAATGGTCAATTTAATTTATTAAAATGGGATAGAAGAGAATTTAAGTATTACCCCCTAACAATTGACCTACATCAAAAAGGAGAATTATAATGGCTACATTAACAATACAAGATCTTGAACAAGATCAACAAGAAGTAATAGAGAAAACAGATATTCAGCAACTATCTGGCTACTGTTTAGAACTCCAGGCTTTAGAAGATGATATAGCTTCTAAAGAAGAGGAGTTAAAGAAACAAAAAGAAAAAGCAGATAAGATTGCATCAGAGATTATACCTAATATGCTCGCGGAGCAGGGATTATCTTCTCTGAAATTAGCTGACGGAAGCGCTGTAGAGGTTGGTAAATCTTACAGCTGTACTGTTAAAAAAGATAACATAGAGTCAGCTTATCAATGGCTTCGAGAAAACGGACTAGGAGACCTTATTAAAAATGAGGTTTTTGTTACGTTCGGTAAAGGCGAAGATAACAAGGCTGAGCAATTGCTTAACCTTGCAGTGCAAGAAGGGTTTGAGCCTCAACAAAAATCAAAAGTTGAGCCGATGACTTTAAAGGCACTCTATAGAGAGCGTGTTGAGGCCGGCCTCGACATGCCCTCAGATTCTTTTCATTTATTTGTTAAGGATAAAACTAAAATTAGCCGGAAAAAATGAATCATGAATAAGGAGAAATGAACCATGAATCAAGTAACTAAAAAAGAAAGTTCTGATGTAGCTCTAGCGAGTATGTTTGAACAAGACCAAGCTGGTGGTATGCAGGGAATGGGTAGTGATGATTTTGCTATGCCTTTCTTACGTGTGCTAGGACAGTTATCCCCGGAAGTTAATGAAAGGGACGCCAAGTATGTAGATGGTGCTAAAGCAGGTATGATATTTAATACCGTGACTAAGCAGACATATGATGGTGAGAAGGGACTCAATGTAATTCCTTGCGGTTATAAGCGAGAGTATGTTGAGTGGAGTGATAGAGGCGAGGGCACAAGTGCTCCTGTTGCTATCCATCCAGTTAGTAGTGGCATCATTAAAGAAGCTACTAGAGGAGCTGACTGGAAAGATAGATTACCTAGTGGTAACTATCTAGAGAACACAGCGTCTTATTTTGTGTTGACAGAGGATTTGCAAACAGCATTGATCTCTATGAAGTCTACACAATTAAAAGTAAGTAGAAGCTGGAACTCAATGATGAATAGTATCAAACTTAAAGGTAAGAATGGTCTATTCACACCGGCTGCTTACAGTCACGTGTATAATCTTAGTACAGTACAACAATCAAATGACAAGGGAACTTGGTTTGGTTGGAATGTTACTAAGGTTGGTCCTGTACAGGATAAGAACTTGTATGAGGCCGCTAAACAGTTTGCTTCAAATGTAGGTAACGTTGAAGTGAAGCATGGTGGAGGCGAGACAGAGTCTAAAAAAGACGAAGTACCGTTTTAATCATGGTTGGGGACCCGAAGAATACTCCCCCTTCTATCGGGTCCCCACAGTATACAACTTTTGATGAGTTTTGGCAAAAGGAAGATGAGTTGTGGGAGATAAGTTTAAAGGAGTCAATTAGACAAACAAAGGAAAGAAAGAAGAGGCTTTATGAAAAAAAACTGCGTAACATGCGGAAATGAATTTGAAATAACAAAGCATCAAAAAACTAAACAGTATTGTAGTGAGCTTTGTAAACCTACTTTTAAACCAAACTATGGTAATCCGAGAGGGAGGCCTAAGAAAAAGAAATGAGGTTTAAAGAGATATTTGAGGGCAATAATAGTGCTTATGGCATAATGAAACTGACCGGAGAGGTCACTGATAAAGGTAAATCAGTTGCTAAAGCTTTTATAAAAAGAGAGAAGATAACAGATAAGTTATGGCAAGAACACATAGACGGTAAAGAACCAGCGCTTGGAGTTATTCCAATTAACGAGAACAATGAATGTAGATGGGGTTGTATTGATGTAGATGAATACAATTTAGATCACCTATCTTTAATGAGAAATATAAAAGGATTAAGTTTTCCTTTAGTTACATTTAGATCAAAATCTGGTGGTGCTCATTTGTTTTTATTTGCTTCAGAGTTTATTCCTGCATCATTGATGCAGTCAAAACTCAAAGCCATGTCAGAAGCTTTGGGTTATGCAGGCAGTGAGATTTTTCCAAAACAAACTGTAATACATGTAGATAAGGGAGACACCGGTAACTTTTTAAACCTACCATATCATGGAGGAATTAGAGGGTTGAGATATACATTTGAAGCTGGAGGCAAGGCTGCTAGTTTAGAATCATTCTATTCTATATATGACGAGTGGGTACAAACAAAAGAACAAATAAAATCAATACAAATAAAAGAAAAGGTACAAGATAAAGAAGCATTTAAAGATGGACCACCTTGTTTGAATAGACTAGCGGAAGAAGGTTTCGGTGAGGGTTCAAGAAACAATGCACTATTTAATATAGCTGTATTTTGTAAGAAAGCATTTGATGATTGGGAAAACAGAGTTGGGGAATATAATCAAAAATATATGACACCTCCTCTTACCTATCAAGAGGTACAAACAGTTATAAAATCCGTTGGTAAAAAACAATATGAAAATTATAGATGTAAAGACCAACCTATATGTGGAGTATGTAATGCAGCAAAATGTCGAACTAAGAAATTTGGTGTAGGTTATAATGAAGAACAGATGCCTGAGCTAGGTCAGCTTTCAAAGATATGTTCAACACCATCACAATATTTTTTAGATGTAGATGGTAAGAGAGTAGAGCTAACTAAAGAACAGTTACATAACGCTAATCTATTTTCAATAGAGGTAATGGATAAAGCTGGAGTAGTTATAGCAAGCATACCTAAGGGTCCAGATTGGAGAGAAATATATCTTAAAACATTGTTTGCAACTATGCAGGAAATTGAACCATTAAAATCTTTAGATCCTAGAGAAGTTTTAATTCATTTATTAGAACAGTTTACTATTAACAGGACACAAGCTAGAACAAGAGATGATATTTTACGTAAGATGGCGTGGACTGAAGAAGGTTTTTGTTATTTTAGAATGGAAGATTTTTTTAGTTTTTGTAAAAGAAATAACTGGGAATTAGACAGGACAAAAACCGGGAATCTGTTAAAGACATTAGATGTCTTTGAGAAAGAAGTAAGACTACAAGTTAAAGATCAAAAACCTCATTTAATAAAGATTAAAGCTATGAAAAAAACTGAAGCAACTATTAGTGAAGTTAAATACGAAGAGTCACCTTTTTAATGCAGTACGTGCACATAGCAAAAGTGAGAGACTGGATGAATAATCGTGGAATTCCTAGAGGATTTGAACAGGATACATTGCGACGCAAAATTAGGCGCGGCACATTCAAGGTCCCATATATTCGTATAGGTAATACTCCTTACTTTTTACAACAAGGTTTAATTGATTGGCTAAAGGAGAACACACATTGAAAATAGCCATACCAAAATTAATTTTGTTTCCAAAAAGAATAGTTACTATTTCAATAGATGATTTTATATTATCTCAATCTTATACAAATCAATTTTTTATTGGTGAATTAAAAGAGGATATAAAAAAGAACGGTCTTTTATGTCCTTTGGTTGTGAGTAAGCAAAGAAGATTAATTGATGGTAATCATAGATATGAAGCTATGAAGGATACATACACACATATTATTGCATATGAGATCGAGGACGTAGAAGAGGAAGATAAGTTTTTTTCTGTTTTAAACTCTAGGTTATGGCAGGAAAATAAATGAAGACAATAATACTAGGACCACCAGGAACAGGGAAAACTACTACATTATTAAATTTAGTAGAAGAATTTTTACGTGCTGGCACTGATATTAAAAAGATAGGATACTTTTCTTTTACTAGGAAAGCTGCTTACGAGGCTATGTATAGAGCAGAAAAGAAATTTCAAATAGACAAAGATGATATTCCATATTTTAGAACACTACACTCACTAGCTTTTAGATCACTTGGTATAAAAAAAGAAAGAGTGATGAAAGCGACAGACTACAGAGAGTTTGGTTTGAAATGTGGTATACCTATTAAAACAGCATGGCACAGTGAAGATGATGGTGTATTCAATTCTGATAATGAATACTTAAGAATTATTAATAAGGCCAGGGTTAAAGAGATTGACGTTTTAAAAGAATACGATAACTATGGACATACATTAGATATAGAAAGAGATTTACTATATTTATTAGATAAAGAATTAAAAAAATATAAAAAAGAAAAAGGATTGATTGATTATGATGACATGTTGGAACAATTTATTGAGCAAGATGTTGCTCCGTCTTTTGACGTTTTATTTATCGATGAAGCTCAAGACCTTAGTCCGCTTCAATGGAAGATGGTTAAAAAATTATGGGCAAAAGCCGATAAGAGTTACATTGCTGGTGATGATGACCAAGCTATTTTTAAATGGGCTGGAGCGGACGTTGACACTTTTATTGCTCTTAAGGATGAAGTAGATTACGTGGATACATTGGATCAATCTTACCGTATTCCCGGTGGTCCAATACATGATTTATCTCAAAAGATAATTAGAAATGTTTCAAATAGATATGAGAAAGATTATTTACCAAGACAAGAGATGGGTGATTTGACACGATACTCTGACGTTACACAAGTTGATATGTCACAAGGTGAGTGGTTAGTATTATCATCTGCAAATTATTTTTTAGACGATATCAAAGACCTATGTGAGCTTCAGGGTTGGTATTACTCACATAAACATAAGAATTCTATAAAACTAGATCTATTATTAGCTATACAAACGTGGGAAAAGTGGAGAAAATTTGAACACGCATTACCTGTAGCATCTATAAAAAACATCTATTCTTATTTAGGGGAAAATGTTATAAAAGGTTATCGTACAGGTAAAACAATGAATGAGAATGAAGAAGGATATTTTATTGAAGAGTGCATCGCGGAGCATGGATTACAAACTAAAGATGTTTGGTATAAAGCATTCGCTGGTTTAGATCCAGAGACAGAAAACTATATTAGAAATATGTTAGCTAACGACGAGAAGATTACACAAACACCAAGAATAACTTTATCAACAATACACGGAGCGAAAGGAGGGGAAGCTGATAATGTCTTATTACTTCCTGATATTACTAAGTCTGCTCTGGACCACAACGATATCGATCCAGATGAATTACACAGATTATTCTATGTTGCTGTAACACGCGCAAAGAAATCATTACATATTTTAGAACCAAGAAACTATGAAAGGGCTTATGTTCTTTGATACAAATAAACTAGCATATTGTGCATCTTTTATGGACGGAGAAGGCTATATAGAATGGACTATTAGAGAGAAAAAAAACGGTAAGGGTAAGAAACACCTTACACACATATATAGAATGGAAATTTGTAATACAGATAAAGATTTAATTAAAAGTTTATACAACGATTTTGGTCAAGAAGGTTCTCTTTTTGAAGTTAAACCAAGATCAAAAAAACACCAACAACAGTTGCGTTGGGGTATGTCTCATCGAAAACTTTATAGATTATTAAAATTAATACTTCCGTTTATGAGAGAAAAAAGAAAAATTAACAAAGCAAAGGAGATAATAAAATGGGTAGAAAATCGAAACACGATCCAGTAAACCATCCATCGCACTACAACAAAGGTGATATTGGTTGCATTGATGCAATTAAAGCATGTCAAGGTTATGGACATAGATACTACTTACAAGGCTCAGCTATAAAATATATCTGGCGCCATGAGTGGAAGAAAAAACCTATAG
>VTLG01012617.1_pt1 | contig 10598 bp, 5 predicted proteins | sample 4694571 | NCBI WGS metagenome assembly VTLG01 (sample SAMN12604809, study PRJNA352737) | marine metagenome | biome: ENVO:00000447; feature: ENVO:00000209|ENVO:00000569|ENVO:01000036; material: ENVO:00002151; isolation source: viral sequences binned using virsorter ... | reverse complement strand
GTACAATACAACATCATGCAATGTTAGATGATGCACTATATGTTATTGTTAGAAATAGCAGTAAAGATGTAATGCAAAAATTTTCATTGAAAATGGATACAGATACTAATTCCATTACAGATGACCAAGGTACAACTACTGGAGATGATGCTACTGATGATGATATTATATACCGTATCCATTTAGACAATGCTACTACAGTAGCTTCGTCTTCTTTGTCAGCTTATGATGCTACTAATAATCGTACAACATTTACTCTACCTGATGGGTTTAATAATAGCTCAGGACAGTTAGCAGTTTATGTAGTACCTTCTGCATCTGATACAACCTTCCAAGGACGTAGTGAAAATGTATCTACGTTTACTGATAGTGGTGTGACTAAGGTTAGCTTAACTGGTAATTGGAAAACATATGATCCACAATTTGTAGATGATGGTAATACAGGTGATGATGTAACACCAGCTAATAACATAATATTAGGTTATCAATTTGATATGGAAGTTAAATTCCCTACCTTATATGTTACTAAAACAGCAGGTCAATCAACTGTATCTGACATGAATGCTTCATTAATCTTACATAGATTAAAGGTTAATATGGGTCCAACTGGTTTATTTCAAACTGTTATAGATAGAACTGGTAAACCAACTTACACTGAAACATGGGAACCTACCATAGCTGATTCTTATGGTGCTAACAGAGTACAGATAAATGATACTATAACTCAAACAGTACCAGTATATGAACGTAATAAAAACTTAACCGTAACACTTAAATCGACACACCCTACTCCTGCTACATTATATTCAATGTCATGGGAAGGGGATTATACCACCAATTATTATAAACGTGTCTAAATACGTACATAAACTAACGGTAGAGGCTGCTAAAGAAGTAGCCTCTAACCTACTTCCAGAGGACCGTAAAGAGGTTGAAGAGGGTCATGGGCATGATCCTATGGTAGTATTACCTTTAGCCGCTACAACCGGTGATTCTGTATACTTCAGAGTACCTAACGGTGAATTAGCAGGAGCTGCAGGAGTACATAATAATGGGCAAATCTGGATGCTCTGTACATCTGCTATCCTAAAATATCCACATACGTTTGCTAGGGAATCAAAACGTTATGTAGATAGTCGTCAAGAAAAGTTGCTGTGGAACATTGTTGATAAACGCAATGATGTACATTTAAAGCTACTTCGATTCCTTGGGTTCAAGTTCTTAAGAGAACTACCATATGGACCTAACAATTTAATCTTTATAGAATTTTGTAAATTATGTGCAATCCAGCAGTAGCCGTGGGTGGATTGTCCTTTGCAAAAGGGGCAATAGGAGCAATGGGTGCAGCTGCCCAAGCTAAAGAGAGAAATAGATCTCGTAAGCAAAATTACGAACATATGCTAAAAGTTCGTAAAGCAAGATGGTTCCAGCAATTAAGTGTTTGGGGAGCTAAACGTAATAAATATTTCACTGATATCAATGAATCTGATTTAGCTGCACAACGTGGTTATTCGCAAGCACAAGTAGGTATTAGTAATGCTTATGCTAAAGCTTTCCAAGATAGTGAATCAAGTTTAATTAAATACCTTCAAGGAAGTTCTAGTGGTAAATTAATTGCAGCTGGTAGAACTGGTCGATCTATTCAACGACTTAAAACTTTAGATCTAGGTGCAATGCATAGAGCATCAGGTCGAAGATTTTATGCTTTAACTAAAACCAAAGAAGCATATAAAGCTAATGTTGAAGGTATAAGAAATCAACAATTAGCAGCTCAAAATAAAATATGGGCTTCTACAGCGTTCGCACCAGTACCAGATCTACCACCACCACCTCCACAATTTGAAGATCAATCACCTGCACGTGGTTTAATCTTAGCTGGATTAGGAGGAGTCATGTCTGGTCTTAGTGTCTACAGTAAATTTGCCACAGGCGGTATAAAGCTTCCCACAGGCGGTCCAAAGCCTCAAGGATAGATCTAACCTTATCATATTAATTTAATTATGGAATATCAACCAGGACAATATGGAGGACCAGGTGGTCCAGTATGGAGCGGTGATGTAGCTTCAAATCTAGGTGGTACTTACACACAATGGAATGAAGGTTTTGGTAGAGAAGCGACTATGATTGCTCAAAACCAAAAGGTAGCCGAAGCTGAAGCTGGTAAAAATTGGGATTTTTCTGGGACAGTTCTTGACACACTTACGCCGCTCATCCAAAATAAACTACAAAAGAACATAGATAAAAGAGTTGCGGATGGTTTAGAAGCTTATAATAATGTACCAAATCTTGCACGAATTGCAAGTGATAAAGCTTTTGCAAAAGAAAACCCTGAACTATATGCGGCTGCACATAGAAAAGCAGATGGTATTGAAAATCATAAAGCACAAGTAAAGCAATTAGAAGAAGATCAATTTGCATGGCAAGTGGCAGCTGATGAGTATTGGGAGAAGAATCAAAATAAACATATGGCCATTGAGGTTAGAAAATCTTTTCAACAGCAGCAATGGGGTAATGCTTATGGTCATGTAAAAGGGGAAGCTATTGCTTTAGCAAAACTATATGATCCAGCAAATGATCCAGTAATTAAAGCCTCTGAAAGTGGAACTACCTTCCAAGCTGCATTAAATGCTAAGCAAAGAAGAGAAATAATTGAACCATTAAAAGATATTAATCAAGATTTATATGGAACATATATAGAAAAAATCGTTGAGAAAGCAAATAATCAAGCTTATAAAAATTGGAATGCAGGACATATTAAAGAGGTTTTTTCCAAAGAAAATGAGGCACGTCTAAAAGCATTTAGACATGATATAGAGTCCGGTACAGATATGGCTAAAGCATATACAAATATGGTTAGAGGTTCTATTTCTTATATGGGAGGTTCTGTATCTAAAGCTAAAGCCTATGCTAATACATTATTAGTACAATGGGCAGGTGAACAATTACTGTCAGAGAATAAGATAAAAGAACTAGAAAATCTACCAACTAAAACTTGGACTGGAAAATGGTTAGAGAAAGAAGATTCTGAAACAACATTAGGTAAATTAATAGGAAAGGACACCTTCAGACAAATGAAGAAGGTTGCTAGAGAAGCTAGAAAACAAGCATTGAAAGATAGTAATGAAAAATCTGAAACTAATGCAGGTTTCTTTCAGCTAAGTAAAGTTGAAGCAGTAAAAAACGGAGATCTTTCGATAACACAAGCTCTAGCTGAGTATTATAATAGTGATCATGCACAACATAAACCTGACCTTCTACTTCAAATACAAACATCTAGAGAACAATTAAAGGGGATACCATTAAAGCAACAGGAAGATCATATTATGGCTTTAGTTAAAAAAAATAAGTTCACCATGAGGGAGCTTCTAGCAACTAATAATCCTGAATTAATATCTAATGAACCACTAAAGAAAATGATATTAACTTATGATAAAACATATGTAGAAGATCAAGCAAAAATAAAGGGGCTTATTAATATAGTAAATGCCAAGAGTCAAAGAACAGGAATTTTAAGACTTGGCCCATCTCAAAAAGCTATAGATTTCGGAACAAGATTAGGTAAAGATTATCTTGAGACAGTTCAACTAAGACGTTCAATGGAGCAACCTAAAGAAAACGAAACTTTAGAAGACATGCATAGACGTATTGGAGATGAAGTTTATGAAGAACTAACAGGTTGGGCTGATAAAAATGTATCTCGTGGTGTAAGTTTATCAAAATTAATGGACGTATATGATTCTGATAAGGTTGGTGTACAGAAGACTGTACTGAATAAATATCAAGATTTAAGAAACAAACGAGCTGCTGTAAATCAATTACTTAATGCAGGTGGAAGAGATGTTGCTGATTGGGTACCTGGTGGTGATCATGGACCTGATAGTAATGGTGTTGTAGATAGATCTACATTACTGGATATACGGAATGAGGTAGCTACTGTAGCTGGAAATCGTGGTCTACATAGTGGAGGTACTAATATAGGTGGTGCTTTAAGAGTTAAATACCATTCTCCTAACCCTTTACTTCTAGAGATAGCTGAAACTACTGGAGATTCTTATTATGGTGTTTTAAATAAAATGCTTAAAGCTTTTAAAGAGAAGGAACTTAGATTACCAGATTCTGTAAGAGAAGCTGAGAAAATGCCACCTGAAGCTAGACAGTTACTTAACAAAGCTTTGAAATATGAAAGTAATAATATGTTCAATAGAGCTTGGATCGAAGGTCAAGTAGATATATCTGATATCGAGATAGGGATAGGTTGGAATAAAGCTATAGTACCAGATGGTTTAGGTGATCAAGTTGAAGAAGCTGCTAAAGCAAATAACCAAGATCCTGCTGAAATTGCTTCTTGGGTAGAACTTCTACAAAAAAACCCTGATTATATGAACTTTGAAAACTTAGATGGGATATCAGAATCAGCTTTTGCATATAGAATACCTGAAAGGACAAAAGAAGAGATTCAAATAGAAAGACAACAAATACTTGCTAAATACCGTAAAGGTCAAGACGTAGATTTAAGTCCATTACTTTTTTCTAGTTTACAATACAATAGATAACAACTAATGAGCATTCCATATGATGAGAGGAATAGTATTGCTCCTGATGTAGATTTGGATTTTAAATACAATGAAGATCCAGATCCAAATTTAGGAGAAGACCAAGGTCTTTCTAAACAATCAGATGAATCTCCACAACAAGAATCTTCTACGGAAGATATAGAACAACAACCTGATCCTAACAAAGGAATTCTTGAAGGTGCTGCCGAACAATTTGCAACTCAAAAACCAGGTTGGGATAATCCAACTGCTTACCCTGCAGCTGCAGGTGCTGGTGTTGTAGACTTTGGTATAGGTTTAGTAAATAAAGTTATACCAGGTGAAGAGCGTGACATACCTCATTTACCACAATATGAACATGAAGGATTACAAGCTGTAAGAGATGTCTCTCAACTTATAATACCAACATTATATATGTCGAAATTTTTACAAGGTGCTGGTACAGCTGCACACGGTAAAGTCGGTTGGAGTTTAGGTAATGATAAATTCGTACAGTGGTTAAGTAGAACAGGTATAGGTGTAGGTACTGGTCTCTTTGTTGATTCAGTCGCACCTGTACAAGAACGGGAACATAGTGCTTCAGGTTGGTTAGTTAAATCTTGGCCTAAAACTTGGGGTTGGTTACCTGATAGTTGGGTAACTTTAGATGGTGATAGTCCAGAAAAATTCTTACAAAAGAATAGGAATGAAGGTGCTGGTATTGGTTTCTTATCTGATTTAATACCTGGTATAGTGAGGTTTGTAAAAGGCAAACACGCTCTTAAAGCTGCTACTAAATGGGTACCAGAGAATGAAAAGGCTACAAGATGGTTAGATAAAAAGAATAAGAAAATCAAACTTTCTGATAATCCAATTGAAAATGATATACTATATTCTACAAAACAACGTGATGATTCTTTAAAAGAATTAGGCCAAGCTAAAATAGATGCTGGTGAACGTATAGATAAACCACAACTTGGTGTACATGATATGTACGATTATACTGAGTCAGGAGTTAGAGCTCCAGATGAAGGTGGTATAGTTTCTGCAGGTATTTCTCAAGTAAGAAATATTAAAAATATAGATAGTAAGTATGGTCGTATTGCATCTATCTTAAGTCCTAAAAACTTATATGAATTATCAATAGGTAAAGTCTCTCCATTTAAACTATTAAATGATTTAGGAAAGGTCTTTAAAGAAACAGAAGTAAGTTGGGTTGGTAGTAAAGGTAGTAAAATTACTCATAAAGCATCTTTAAGAGAAGCTGAAAAATTAGGGGCTGAATTATATGGTACTGATTTAGAAGGCATGAAATCTCTTCTAAGACCTCTATCTAAAATAGACCTCCAAAGTGGACAAAGAGTTTTATCTAGAGAAGCTTATAAAGGTGTTATGAACGCTATAAATAGATATAGTCAAGACTTTATAAATTTAGATTTAGTACGAGCACAAGGACTTACAGGTACTTCTGTAGCAGGACAAGTTTCCGACCTAGCTACAGGTATGAGAAATATGGAAGGTACTCCAGCTGTAGAAAGGAGTATGGATCAGATCTTAGAACGTCTTGAATTCTTAATGAATCTACAAGGTCAAACTGCTATTACTAGAGATAAAGCTATTGGTATAGCAGATATACTAAATCGTTTGAAAAAAGTTGGAGGTGATCTAGAAACAGGTAGTGTTATTAAAACTATTAATAGTGAATCAAACGAAACTTTAAGAGCTTTAGAAGAAGTTGCTAATAAAACTCGAAGTACTATACAAACATTAAAAGAAGTTAAAGCTAATCGTCCTCAATTATTAGGACCATTAATGTTAGCTTATGAAGTGACTGATGGTAAAGTATCTAGTATTTCTGCATTAAATAAATATGTAAGAAACTCAACAGGCACAATCTCTAAAGCTTTCTTTGATGCTAGAGCTGATATGCCATCCGCTTGGACTGCAGGTGTATGGGCTAATATCTATAACTCAGTACTTTCTGCTGTACGTACTCCACTTAAAGCTGCTTTATCAAACACTGTATTAATGGTCGAAGCTCCAATATCTACATTTGCAGGTGGATTGATCCATGGTGATGTTAGAACGCTGAAACGTGCTCATTATATGTACAATATAGGTATCGGTGATACTCTACAAAGATCTTGGGAGCATATGACTCAAGTCTTTAAAAGAGCTTCTATTGATCCAAGTTCTGTTGGTTATATAATGAGAGATGATATAGCTAGAAAGAATGAAGGTCAGATGAATATACTCAGATCTTTTGCTGATGCTCAGATTGATGAAGGTAATATTGGTGCAAGTCATGTTGTAGATGTTATTGAAAACCTGAATGATTTAGCAGAACATCCATTCCTAAGATTTAGTGCTAATGCTATGTCAGCATTTGATGGTTTTACTAGAGCATTTGTTGGTAATGTAGAAGCTAGAGGCAGAGCATATGATAAAATAATGGGTTCAGGTGGTAGGATTTCTGAGAAAAGAGTCCGAGCAATGGCACGTAATGTATATGCTGAAATGTTCGATGAAACTGGTATGATTACTGATAGAGCAGTAGAATATGCTAGTAGAGAAATAGCGATGAACTTAAGTAATCCAGCAGTTAAATCAGTTAATGAGTTAGTTAGATATGTACCAGCTGTTAAACCATTTATGATGTTCCCTAAAACGAACATGAATATAATGAGGTTTGCAGGGACTCATAACCCATTAGGTTTATTTTTTGATGAATTAAATGCTTTTAAACTTCCATACGAGCATATGAATGATGTTGAAGTAGATAATTTATTATCTGCAAGAGGTGTGCCAATAGGTGATAAAAACTCTAGACAAGCTGCATATGATACTATAAGAGCAGAATTAAAAGGTAGAAAAGCTATTGGATTCCTTGCTACAGCAACAGCTGTTGGTCTATTCACTCAAGATAGAATACGAGGTCATGGTATCTATGATAAAACAAGGCAGCAAACTAGACGAGAATTAGGATGGAAACCACTAACTTATAAGGGTTTAGATGGTAATTGGTATAGTTATGATGGATTAGGTGCAATAACAGATTGGTTAGCTTTAACTACAGATATTGCAGATAACTTTGATACCTTAGACGCACCAAGTACTGAAGTTTGGTTAAATAGATCTATGTATATTCTAAGTGCTAATCTAACAGATAAATCATTTACTGCAGGTTTAGAACCTTTAGGAGATATATTAGCTGGTAGACCAGATGCTTTATCTAGATGGGGAGCTTCTTTTGGTAGTGGTTTAGCACCATTAAGTGGTATGAGAAATGAATTTGCTAGACTCCTTACACCACAATTAAAAGAACATAATCAAGAATTTTCAGAACTTTTAGCAAACAGAAATCCTATAGCTAAACAACAACTAGCTGATGTTTATGATTGGATCGATGGTACTAAAGTTAATGAAAAACTAAGTTTCTGGGAAAGAGCAAAGGATGCTTATTTCCCAACTGGTCAAAAGAGTGATAAACTAACTCCTGAAAAACAATTTTTAATTGATGTAGAATGGGACGGTAGACCTAGCTTACGTACAAATGGAGAAGGTATAGAATATACTCCAGCACAACGATCTCAAATTACCGAAATCATGGGTAAAGATAAATTATTTCTAAAATATCTTAGGCAGATTATGAACCATCATGATGCAAAAGAATTTAGAAAGAAATATAAAGATGCTATTGATCAAGGTGCTAATATAGATAGAAAGTATTTAGATGAATTACATGAATTCTTAGATGATGCATTAAGGGATGCAATGAATGCTGCAGAAAGTCAAATTGAGGATTACCAAGAATTAGAAGATGCTAAATTATTTAATGATCAAATAAAAGATGCTACTCGGGAAAATAATGTACAAGATATCTTAATGTTACAAAAACTAACTAACTAAATGGCTTACATAACTGAAGTTACCTACACGCAAGAAGGAAATACTAATAAAGATTTTTTAGTTACATTTCCTTTTATTGCTACAACTGATATTAAAGTACAGCTAGAAGGTGTTACTACAAGTGCATTTACTATAGATCAGACAGGGGCAACTAAAGTTGTTATGGATACGGCTCCTACTGCTGGTCAAAAGATACGTGTATTTAGAGATACAGATATAGACGCAATAGAAGCTACCTATTCAGCTGGTAGCTCTATTCGTTCTACTGATTTAAACACTAATAATAGACAATTATTATTTGCTGCACAAGAGTTTGGTACTCTTAAAGAAGATAACTCTGTTTCCTTTACTTTGGGTAACAAAGGAGATATCAATGTAAATAGTTCTTCTGACTGGGTAATTAATAATAATGCTATTGAATTAGCTATGATGACTGACAATAGTGTTGGTACTGATGAGCTAGTTAATAGTAGTGTGACTTCTGCTAAATTAGCAAGTGCAACTATTACTGACTCTGAACTTTCTACTAACGCTGTTATTGAAGCAAAGATAGCTAGCGATGCTGTAACTGAAAATAAAATAAAAGATGGTGCTGTTACAGCAGATAAGATACCTGATGGTACTATAAGTTTAGCTAAATTAGCAGCTGGAATTTCAGCTCTTTTCTCACCAGTAGGGGCTATTATATATTATCCTAAAGCAACACCACCAACTGGATATTTAAAATGTAATGGGGATACAATACCTAATGGTAGTGGTACTGTACAAGGTATAACAACTGATTTTACAGATTTATATGCTGTAATAGGTGCAACATTACCTGATTTAAGAGGTGAGTTTGTTAGAGGATTAGATGATGGTAGAGGTATAGATTCAAGTAGAACAGTTAATAGTGCACAAGGTGATGATAATAAAGCACATACCCATACCGCTACAGCTAGTTCAGCATCTGCTGGAGGACATACACACAATGTAAGCTATAATCAGCAACAAGTAGAAGATACTGGAGCAGCTTGGACTACAGATATAAGAAAAGATGGAGGTGATGGTGATGGTGGATCTACAGCTTACAATGATAATCCTGGTGGTTTTATCAATACAGATGGAGCTCACTCTCATACCGTTACTGCTACAGTAGCTAGCTCAGGTGGAACAGAAGCAAGACCAAGAAACGTGGCTCTTTTAGCCTGTATTAAATATTAAACATGGCCGTAACAACTGAACATTTTTATAGCGGGAATGACTCCACCACTTCCTTTCCGTATACATTTCCATATTATCAGACCTCTGACATCAAAGTAAAAGTCGGAGGCACTTTAAAAACTGAATCAACACATTATAATGTTACTGGTACCAATATTGTTTTCACTAGTGGGAACGTTCCACCAGATGGTACTAATAACATCCATATTTATAGAGATACTGATGTAGACACATCCAAAGCAACATTTGCTGCAGGCTCATCTATCAGATCAACAGACTTAAATAATAATTTCACACAATTACTTTATCACGAACAAGAGCGTACATTTAATACAATTCAAACTGGAGATATTGCGACTGCTGAAGGTAAAGGGCAATTAGTTAATGCTAATATTTCTGATACTGCAGCTATTGCTGGTACTAAAATATCACCAAACTTTGGTGCTCAAAATATAGTAACTAGCGGTACAGTTGATGGTAGAGATGTATCTACAGATGGAACTAAATTAGATGGTATTGAAGCAGGTGCAACAGGAGATCAAACCAATGCTGAGATTAGAGCTGCGGTTGAGGCTGCTACTGATTCGAATGTATTTACAGATGCAGATCATAGTAAACTCAATGCGATTGAAGCATCGGCTACAGCAGATCAAACAGGTGCTCAAATTAAATCAGCCTATGAAGCCGAATCAGATACTAATGCATATACCGATGCTGAGAAGACTAAGTTAGCTGCTATTGAAGCAAGTGCTGATGTAACTGATGCTACTAATGTTAATGCAGCTGGTGCTGTAATGAACTCTGACCTTGATGGTAAGGGTGAATTATTAGTAGGCGATGGGTCTGGTGATCCTTCTGCTTTAGCTGTTGGTACTAATGGTTATATACTTACAGCTGATAGCTCAGAAGCTACAGGTATTAAATGGGCTGCTAACGCTGGAGGTGGTGGTAGTT
>VTLG01006798.1_pt1 | contig 10598 bp, 10 predicted proteins | sample 4694571 | NCBI WGS metagenome assembly VTLG01 (sample SAMN12604809, study PRJNA352737) | marine metagenome | biome: ENVO:00000447; feature: ENVO:00000209|ENVO:00000569|ENVO:01000036; material: ENVO:00002151; isolation source: viral sequences binned using virsorter ... | reverse complement strand
CTTCTAGCTTTTCTTTTGCTGCTTTTATTCCAGCAAGTCTTACTTCTAATGCATCTTCATAACGATGAAGCATTTTTAATTTAAATTTTTGACGGTCTTCCAGACTCATCTTATTTTTACAGAACATTTTTTATTCCTCCACTACTGTAGCTTCAGTCTCTGCCAGAGACATACGTGAAAACTCATTAATTGCAGTTTGTGCTGCTATGGAAGTTTCAAACTCAAAAGAGGGAGTGTTGTGCCGCCTCATAAACTCCAGGTACTCCTTTGTCTTCCACTGACCCTCAGAATCTCTATATTTTCCGGATTTATTTTTTATATAAAATGCCATAATAGAACGCAGGTCTCCTTTATATATTTAGATAAAAAAAGAGACCCCCGAAGGAGTCTCTTGAAATGTGAATGGAATATATCCATCTGTATCACATGAGGTTCTTAACAGCAACTCTTCTGTAGTAGCGGTTGTTGTTAACTGTGAGGTATCCGTTGGAAACGGTTGTTCCTTCAGCGAATGGGTTGGCAACGAGACCATAACGGGTCTTAAAGCCAATTTTGGGCTGGAAGGAGTTCTCACCGACGGCACGTACCATTTGGAGCGGAACGTAAGGACAGTAGAATAGTCCAGCGTCATAAGGTGAAGAACCTTTGTATCCAACAACATAGTACTGGTTACCTGGTGATGCGTTAGCACTTGTTAGGTTAGCAGCATATGGGTCAATGTATACTCTGTACTTACCTTGAAGAACACCAGCAAATGTATTGCCTGTGTCATCAACGTTAAGATTAGCATTAAGTGCAGGAGTATAATCCAGAACACCAGCCATGGTTAGAGCACTAGCAACGTCTGCAGAGCAGAGGATGATGTTGCCCTTTCCGCGACGAGTTCTTTGTGCGATTGCGTTAGCATCACGCTCGATCTGGAATAGGAGACCTTTGAATTTCTCAACTGACCAACGACCGTTTGAGTCGATGTCTAAGTCGAAGATACCTGCAGTTGCAGTATTTTGTACAGCACCCTGTTCAGCAACTTTATAGATGGTTCTAATGACTTCCCTGTTAATTTCAGCAAGGATTTCAGTAGAAAGAATGTTAGCCAATTCGGCTTCAGCATTCAGGCCATGAATTGCTTTAAGGTCCTGTGCGAGTTCTAATGAGTACTCGGCTTTTAGTGCGCGTGAACGAGCAGTAACGGTGACCTTCTCGATCGAGAATGCCATCTGGTTGAAGGCATTATCACCAGTACCTAAGTTCTCAGCGTCACCTGTACGCATACCCTGACCTACGTTGTAGGCAGTAGTAGTAGCAGTTGAAACTGGGTTAAGAACAGCTGGGTTAGTACCTGACTGAGCAGTAGTACCAAAACCAGTTGCAAGGTCGGTGTAATCGGTAAGTGTTTGACCGCTATTCTGACCAGAGAAGGCAGAATTTGCTTCGTCGAACAATGCTTCCGTACCACCCATGGTGGAGTACTTGGAGCGCATTGCGAAGATTAGTCCAGTAGGACCGGACATTGGTTGAACGCCAGCAAGGTCATATGCGACCAAGTTAGGCATTGAACGGCGGATAAGACTGATTAGAACGGGGTCGAAACCAGCATTACCTAGAGCGTTAGTACCGGCTGAACCAAAACCACCCTGTGCACCAGCTACGTTAGCATGGTTGGTTGGTGTTGCTTCCATCAGGCTTAGACCTGATCCGAACTGCTGCTCTTCCCTAAGGAATTTTTCTTGGTTTTCTAACAGGACGGCGGTAACCGCTTTACGATGGGAATCTTTGATAGGATCAAGACCCTCATAGTTTAGAAGTGGTGCCCACTTTTCCTGCAGATGTTCTGATTGGAACATTTGCGTTTACCTAATTGTGTTTACGTTTGATTTAATGTTAAATTCAGTTTAGCCAAATCATTTAATTTGATTTCCTAAACTCCTTAGATAGCGGTCCATAACAGCAGAACTAGTTGTAGCAGTGCTATTATCTACCCCTTCTGATAGGGTTTCGGACTTGGCTGAATTGGAGGAAGTGCCTTTGGCAGGGAAATAAGATTCCTTTAATGTCTCCAATTTTTCACGATATTCTGCTTCACTTTCAAACTCCACACTTTCGGAAAGTGAGGCGAGCTTCTCCTTCTGAGTGGCCGCTAGACCATCAGAAACAGATTCCAAAATACCATCAGCAACCGACTCTGCGAGACGCTTGTTTAAACCGATGTTCTTTTCTATCTGCTCGTTGAGCTTGGTTTCCATGTCATCAAGTTTGTCTACCATACTATGTAAGACATCATATTTTTCTTCAGGGATTGATACATAATGTTCTTCAAATAGGGACTTCATACCTTCTAAGAAGGATTCAGTCATTTCTGTTTTGAGTCCTTGCTCTACTGCAAGTGCATTCTCTTGGAACCACTCATCTGCAACGTACTCAAGATAAGAATCTACACGCTCTGCAAGTTCTGCTTTTGCTTCAACTACTTGCTCTGCGAGTTTTTCGTCATGCTCTTGTTGGATTTGCTCCTTAATAGAAGCAACCTTAGCATTGATCGCTACCTCAAAGATGGTCTTTGCCTTCTCTTTGAATTCTTCGGAAAGATCTTCGCCACCGAGGAGAGCATTGACATCTTCTTCCATGTCATACTCAGCAACTGTTTCTTCTACAGTTTCTTCTGCTTCAACAACATCCTCTTCAACTACCTCGTCAGTAACTTCAGGAGTTTCCTCTAGTGTTGCTTCAGCATCCATTTCTTCTTCCTCTGACTGGGCGATAGCACCTTTTAATTTTTGCATGGGATCTGCTTTACCAGCATTCTTGTTTACCACGTCTTTGACTTGCTTAAGCGTACCGCCTGCTGGCTTCAATTTAGCGGAGTCATTAGTAGGACTATAATTATCTACGGTTGGACCACCTAAGTCCTCCCACGTTGCTCCTTGCCCTGGTGTAGAACCTGCTGGTTCCTTCTCCATTTTTTGTGCTGGAGCGGCATTAGCATTCACTGCAGTCTTAGACTGTTCCATCTCTTGTAATTTAGTACCACGAGCCATTTGATTGATCTCCGATTTACGCTTAATTAAATCTATATTTATTTAGAAGTTTTATAAATTTGATAAAAAATTGTTAAACAGATCTAATTTCTGTTCGTCAAGTTTCTTTTGAGTAACGAGTGTGTTGATTTGCTTGTAAGTTTTCTCTGCGAACTTCTCACGCAGGATTCCTCCATCCCAAACCCACTCTTTTCCTTCCATAATTCCTGAGACAAATGCATCAGGTGCAGAAGGATCGGCTACAATATCAGCAGCGGTTGCTAACGTGAAATCTTCGCCAACTACACTATATCCCTCACGAGTTTGTTTAAGAGATCCAACACCTCTTGAAGAAACTCCGAGTTTTACACCTTCATCTAAAAGTGAAGATGCAATTTTACCCATTGGTGTGCCAAGAATCTTAGCTTTACCAACGAAATTAGAACCACTTTCTTTAAGTGATACTATTTTATGAGAAACACGGTCAAGATTAACGGTTGGACCGTCGGGATGACCCAGTTCTCCCAATGCTCTTCCGTTCTGAACATGGTTTTCAGTATACCGAGAAACTTCTTTGCGAAGAGTTTCCATTGGATACATCCGACCATTACGGTTTTTGATGTTTCCTTGTAGAAAAACCCCTTCAATATAAAGAGATTTTTTACCGTTGCGATTTTCAACGATAAATTCTACATTTTCGATTTCTTCTCTAATGAGTTTCATCAGCCGTCCCCGGAAATTTGAACTTGTTGTATATAAATGGTTCCCGCTTCTTTTCCTAGAACGGAAACTTTATTAGATGCAATAGCACGAGCATCAGCAAAATTACCGTCAGCTTCGGTTGCTTTACTGGAATCATAATCTATAGTGCATATCTTTTGGAAGCTACCATAATCACCGCCAGATGCGGCCCATGTATCAACTGCAGAAACTCTTTGATATTCAATGAGATCAAACCATGTTGTTCCTGCTCCTGCTACAGTAATATAATCATCAACACCGAATGGACATTGAGTTCCTTCGGGGAAAGTGAGTTTTGTGGTAGTACCAGTAGTTATTCCGACTATTCTATTGGATGCTTTTGTCAGCCCTAGACTAGCGGTAGTGTTTTTGGCAATATAATAAGTCTGATCTGTTGCCAGAGGAGTATTACCAACAGCAACGTGGCAAGCTCCATCAACTGCTACAATTCTGATCGTATCGCTTTGAACATTAAAAGGTATACTTGAAGTCCTTACACCAGGACCTCCGTAAGCAAGTGAAGTACCAACGCCAACTGTTCTATGTGCCATTATAGATAAAAATTCATTGTCTTATTTATTTATACTTCAGATTTCGCCGTCAGCCGCAGCCACAACTTCCTCTTCATCACTAACTGTATCTTCGACCTCAGGAGCTTCATCTTCTACACCATTATCAAATAGAGAACTTGCTGCATCAGGACGATAACCATCTACTCTTTCTGCAGATTTTGCAAAAAGCATATCTTTGATTCTATCGCTGATTTGAGAAGCAGAAGCATCATCTACCATCATATCCATCAGTTCATCCATAGTTAAATACCATATATTGTGTAGTTTGTTTGTATTTATACAGAATGGTGAGTAAGGTTATAATCTTGGATCATTTTATAAAGTTCACCTTTTAAAAATTTTAAATAACTTTCCTCTTCAGGAGGTCTTTCGGGAGTCCCAGCATAATTGTCCAAATAAAAACTAAGAGTACTATAAAGCAATCTTACTTCTTTAAGATCCATTTTTAATTGGACCCACCATTCTTTATCATAACTATTCCATTTGTCCCAATCAAATCCCCCTTCCTTAACTGAATAAATATCTTGTTTTACTTCTTCGGCCATCTAAATGACCCCGCCTTTGGGTTTAGCGGCTTTGTCTAATTCTACTTCTACAGTATCAGTATTAGCTTTAGTAGCAGCACCTACAGCTCCAGGATCTTCTTCTGGTTGTGGTGGTGGTAACAATCCTCCACTACCTTCTGGATCAAGCATCATATCTGCAGGATCTGGAATAACACCGTCTTTAATTTCTTGATCAATGAGAGCATCTTGCTCTTCAATTTCTTCAGTAGTTTGTCGAAGAACTTTACGTCTCAAATAATCTTGGGAGAAGTATTTTCCAACATAAGGTTCAGCAACAGCAACCATTGCTAATCTTTCATTAAATAATTCTGCGTCTTTTAACTCTGAAAAATGATTATCGTATAAGAAGTCATATTGAATATGCTCCTCCATTATAGCCCAATCTTCAGGAGTAATTACATTCGTCAGGAGTAATTGGGTCTTCAGAATGTCATTAAACATGTAAGAGAATCTCTTTCTCAAACGTGCAACAAACTTACTGAACTTTACTTCATCTCGTAAAATCTCAGAAGATCTACCCAAGTTAAACCCGCCATCTCCTTCAATTCTTGAGATGGGAACATTAAGTGATTTAAAGAGCTTCTTCTTAAAGTATTCAATATCAGTAATTTCTCCAAGGTTTTGACCTCCTGGCAACGTTGAGATCTCGGTTCCCCGGCCGCCCTCTCTTCTTGGCAACCAGAAATCCTCCAACATTGACATGTATTTTTTGTCATCACGAATTTCTCCAGTATCAGCATTATATACGAGCTTGTTACGATAACGCATCATAACATCACGTAAATATTGTTCTGCCTTAATTTTTGGCAGATTACCTACATCAATATAAAATATTCTACGCTCTGGAGCACGGGATAGACGATAAATGACCAAACTATCCTCAATCATTCTAAGTTGATTGAGTGCCTTAATTGCTTTATGGAGATATGAAAGAGTTGATCCCTTATTTCTATCAACTAATCCTGAAGTGACATAAGTAACAGAATCTTTAGTCATCTTAATTCCACCACTTCCACCCATTGCAGCAGGGCTTTGTGTAGGGAATGTCTGTTTTGGAGTATAGATGAAGTATTCTTCTAGTTCAGGAAACTCATAATCCATTGGATTATCAATTTTACCTGTAATAGCTGCTCTCTGATAGGTATCCTTGTCTTTCTTTTTCTGTTTACGCACATAACGCATTTTCATTGCGTCGATATAACGTAATTCTTGAATACCTTCTTGGGGATTTTTTATATCAATTACTTTATTATAATATAATCTCCCATCAATATACCAATTCCTATAGATTTCATGTGCTTTTCTATCAAAATCTAATAATTCAAGGGTATATTTAAAGGCTTCTCTTATTTTTTTCTTTATCCCATCACTAGCATTCAAGTTATCAAGATCAATCTTGACAGGACTATCATTACTATCTGCAACAATAGCTTCGTTTACTATATCTTCAATGGCACTATCGCACTCTGGGTGAAGTGCCATTTCTCGATATCTTTTTATTAAATCAAATTCAGTTCTATAAACACCTTCAATATCAACATATGAACCAAAAAATCCACTACTTAAATAATGATCGTTACCATCATCACTGCTAGGAGGAACAGGTGAAATAACGGATGGAGATACTGCTTCAGTATCCTCAATAGAGAATCCAAATAACTTTGGCATGATTATAAAAACTAGTTTCTTATACTAGTTATTTAGGGTGTCAAATTAAGCGGCATCCTTAGTATATGCTCCTGGCTCCCAGTATTGAACCTGGAATTCAACAGTATATTCTTCAATTGCATCTGTGTTTTCGTATGACAGATCAATTGCGCTAACATTTGTTGGGAAAATATCAAAGAACGTATATGTCTTTAATGGTGTAAGAGAAGTTCCACTTAATGCAGTAGAAGCACTTGTTGAAGATGCACCACTATCGGCACCTCTTCCAAGTTGATGAACTAAAGCATAAGTCATATAGGAACTAGGATCAGTAGCACCAGTGGCATTACTGTTCTTACTCATACCTTGCATCCATGTCTCGAATGCATTACGGATGAGGAAGTTCTCATCATTAATAATAGTTGTACTCCAAGTTTCAAATGTTCTGTCTCCAGCAACCTTTAAAATACGACCCCTGAAAGGAATTTCCACTGGGGTAATAACAGAAGCAGGCAATGATGCTGCTTTGCATAAGAATTTAAAGGTATCTGATTCTTGGCTATCTCCGGTTCTCCAAGTATTAGCACCGGCAGCTTCTGGGAATGAGGGAATTTCTACCTCAAACAGATTGGGTCTTGCACCGCCTCCTGAGAGCTTGGATTTGAAAGCGGTAATTGTTCTAAGCGTGGACATTTAGTGTTCCTCCTATGGAATTAATATGGAATGAAATTAATTAAACTTTACCAGCTACTTCCTCGAAGCTAATACCCGTGCGGGTAGCAACGAAAGTAAGCGTGACGAAGTTAATTGATTTGGTGGGCTTCAAGAATATGTCCGCCCTAAATTCATTGTTATCGATCACATCAGGAGTATTATTTGTTTCATCACAAATTACGAGGAAGTCATAAACACCTCTCTTGGCTTGAACATCCCGTAGATAGGGTTCGACGATGTTAACAAAGTTCGACCTTGTTGTTTGATCATTAAGTTCAAACAATTGTGCCTCAGCAGATCTTCTAAGAGCTTGCTCCACTGTAAGGAACAGGCGACGAACGTTAATTCTATCGAACGCAGAAGCATATCCGAGAGCGGTCTTATCACCGAATAGCATGATGCCAATACCCTTTTGATTAACAATAGAGTTAATTCTTTGAGGATAAAGGAGATCCCTTTGTGCCTTAGAAGGATTGTATGCAAGTTTAATCGCATTATTCAGTATTCCTCGCTGTTGACCAGCAGGAGAGAACCAAGGGAAGGCATTAACATTTGTCCTTACCATCAGTCCAGCAACGTCGGCGTTACATGGAACCCAACGGAACTTGTTATTAAACCTATCATACATGTACTTGTAACCACTATCAAAGATTCCGTAAGAGGAAGAAGAAAGTGGACTGAAGTACTTGATAACGTTATTTGTTTGATCTGTAGTATTTGTCAGATCAACAACATTAGCTCTATGTGGTGAAAGTACTGCTACGCAATCCTTTCTATCCCCAGCAACTGAGAGAAGATAATTTGCTTTACCTTGAGATTCTGACTCGATCGTGAGTCCAGGACCCATGATGAGGTAATCAACTTCAACTTCATCTTCATTGGAGAAGAGTTTGTATCCATTAATCAAATCTCCAAGTGTTGCTTTATATCCACCAGCAGCGGAATAATCAGCACCACCCGTCAATGTATAAGAAATATTGCCAAGAGCACTATAAGTAACGCCCTGAGCATCTAGACCCCACAGACCATCTCCAGTAGTAACTTCTGTATATTCAGTAGAGAATCCCGTAGCAACCGGATTAGTTGCCCAGTATGCATCCTCTGCCTGAGAAGGATTATATCCTGCATAGACATAATCGGAGTAATCTGCAAGATAATTCTTGTAGTATATCTTCTGAGGAGCATTAACATTCGATATAGCGTCTCCTGCTTTAGAGATGCTAATATGCTTCTCAAGGATATTTCCTTGAATACCTGTTACAGTTCCAGTATCATCTACAATGACAACGTTAATAGCATCGTTTTTACCACTACGATCTTTAACATATTGGTTTGTAACTGGTTTCGGAGCTAGTGACTTCCAATAAACTACTGAATTAGTCAGTCCTAGCTGTTGATTATCATACCAGTCCTCAGCACTAGCAGCCGCTATACCGGCAGTAGCATCTGTACCGTTTGGACCCGTATTAACTCCAGAGCTGTTAACAAACCAAAGAGTATTATCCTTAAGGAAGGATGCCTCTACAGTTCCTTCAGCATAATCAATCGGAGTTTCAGTTCCAGCAGATGAGACACGAGAAACAATTTTTACATTAACACTAGATGCAAGATTAGTAGCATCAGTAGTAACACCAGTAACAATACCTTTTACATATCCAGTAAAGGCTGATGTAGTTCCTATTCCAGGGAGACTGTGATCAAGAGCTTTAGTAACACCCATTCCGATAGTACACCATGCACTAACGTTAGTGGTGCCAATACCAATTGTCTGATCGGCAAAATCATCAATAAAGCAAAGTTTTAAGCTATCTGCCCAAGTACCTGGGTTCTTAGAACCATAGGTATACTCAACTGCTTCTCCATCCCAATTGGCTTGATAATCATCATAGTTTTTAATCTTCAAACTTGCCGTTGCAGCATATCCTACCGCTGCATTAGAGTTGTTAAGAGTTTGTCCATCACAACGGATGACCTTCAAAACACCTCCATAAGATAAGAATGACGACGCACTTAGCCAGTATTCATACTGTGCATCAGTACTTATAGGTTTGCCGAATGTATTAATTAATGCTTGTTCGGTTGCAATGTTAGTCGCATCTTCAACAGGACCAATTTCAAAAGGACCTGCAATAGCACCAATGTTATCTAATACGTTATCAGCTCTCCCAACTGTTAAATCAACTTCCCGTATCAAAACTCCGGGAGATAATTGAGGAGTCGCCATGTTTTTTGTCTCCGAGTCTCAGTTTCTCTGGAAATATTTATTGTTTTCAGTGTTTACATGTACTCCCACATGTAAGATCTGTCCCCATATTCATCTGTATGCCAACGATCTCCTTCTGCATCAACAAAACTTTCCATATCATCCAATCCGTCTGACATAAAACCAAATGGTGCCATATCTTGTTCAATTTGATTTTTCTGTTCTTCATATAATCTTTTTCTTACATCATGATCTGTCAATTCTTTAAAATAATCTTGACATACTAACCATGCATATATGACAAGACACATTGCAAGATCATCATTACATCCTTCTTCTGCTTCAAATGAATTACTCTTTTGAATAAAGGTTGTAAGTTCACTTAATATATCATAGTCACAAAAAGTTAATTTATCCGCTTCAATAATAGTTTTTAAATTTAATGCACCGACCTTCTTAACGGTCTTGGACATTTTAACCCCTAATTGAGTTTTCTTACCAGAGAATCCTTGACCAACAACTTGTCCAGCACGTCCTCTCATAGATGCCATCAGAAGATTTGCATATTCAAGATCATAATTTAAAATAGATGCTACTTGATCTCCAACATCATTAACTTCACATAAAATAAAAGCTTGATTATACTTAGTTGCAATTTGATAGATTATATTAGGAAATAACATTGGTTTAACTTCATTATTCCTATACTTTGCCACAACCTTATGAGGGAAAGTAGTTATATCAATCATTACAAATGCAGAATAATCTTTAACTACTCCACGAGCCACGTCTACTGTACAAATATAATCATGTTTTTCTTGCGGTTCTTCATAAACATCTAATCCAGCATTTCTTTGTATTGGATTTTCATATACCAAAGTTCTTAGCTTACTTGGTGCAATAAGAGTATCAACGGATCCTAAAAACTCACATTCAAACTCAACTTTAAATTGTTGTTCTGAAGTGTTTGCAATAGTTTGTTGTCGCCACTTTTCATCTCTTCCAGGAACTTCCGACCAATGAACATCTGTAGGAACATATTCATTCTTTTTTCTTTCTGCATCGTGCCACATACGGTAGAAATGATTCATACCATGTGGCGTTGAAACGATTATGACTTTCGTGGATTTACCAGAAGTGA
>VTLG01003876.1_pt1 | contig 10598 bp, 10 predicted proteins | sample 4694571 | NCBI WGS metagenome assembly VTLG01 (sample SAMN12604809, study PRJNA352737) | marine metagenome | biome: ENVO:00000447; feature: ENVO:00000209|ENVO:00000569|ENVO:01000036; material: ENVO:00002151; isolation source: viral sequences binned using virsorter ... | reverse complement strand
CGTATTGATGGAAAACAAGCAAGATCATTGAAAGCAATGAATGTTGACTCATTCACTCAATATAACCAAGGTGGAGTTGGTGTTGCTGTAACTAATAGTGGATTTGCTCAATTAGTTTCTGTATTCACTATTTGTTGTGATGAGGCAATTTCATGTGATGCTGGTGGACAAGCAGACCTTGCAAATAGTAATTGTAGTTTTGGAACAAAAGGATTAGTTTCTCGTGGAACTGGTGCATTGCAATTTACTGGTACTGTTAGTTCAGAGGCTGCTGTATCGCAAGATAATGTTACTGTTAATTTAAGTACTCCTACTTTAAACATATCCAATTTCCAATATACCCATCAGACAGGTGTAGCTACTGTAACAACAACTGCAGATCATAATTTCTCAGTTGGAATGGGAGTAACACTCGCTGGTATTGCTGTTACTTGCGGTGCTGGTAGGTCAGAGCATACATTTGTAAGTGGTATTACTAGTGCTATTACTGCTAATAATTCTACAAAATATACTGCATCTACTGGTACAACATATGATCCATTGACAGGAGTATTGGTAATAGGAATTGGATCTCATAGTCTTACTACTTCTAATACAATTACTATTGATAACGGAGGTCTTACCTTTACTTGTGATGCTGATGATAATGCAACTGAACATCCATATCCAAGAGCAACGGATCCTATATCAGGAATAAGTACTGCTATTACTGCTGTATCTGCTACAACTATTACTGTTAATGTGGGTGCTGTGGGTAATCAAACTAAAACTTATCCATATCAAAATCCTTATGTTTTTGAGGTAGATGAAACTCCAACTGCTAGAAAATTTGTAATTAATGTAGGTGTGTCAAAGCATATTCATAATTATGTTTCAGGAGGAACTGCCAAGATAGACGTAGATCGTCCTTATGATGGGCAGGTGGCTTATTTTGATACTTTATATAAAACTGTACAAAGTATTACTGTTACATCTGGTGGAACAGGTTATACATCAACTCCAGAAGTAACAATTGATGCTTCACCAACAGGTGAAACTGCTACTGCATTTGCAACTCTTGAAGGTGATTCTGTTGCTTCTATTACTCTTATTAGTAGTGGTAATCAATATACTTCAACACCAAATGTAACTATTAGTGGAGGAGGTGGATCTGGTGCATCTGCAACTGCCAATATGTCGTCTATTTATTACACAATAAATAGTTCAACCCCAGTGGTGTCTGGAATATCCACTCTAACTCTTGATACAAATTTATTGAATACAGTTGGTGTAGGATCTACAGCATATTTTTTCCAACAAAGTAAAATTATTGCAAGTTCACATACATTTGAGTATGTTGGTGCAGGTAATAATATTACATCTGCTACTCCTAAACGTGGTGGGGTTACTGTTCAGGAAAATGAAGTTATTTCATCTGATGGAGGTGTGGTAATTTACACAAGTACAGACCAAGCAGGTAATTTTAGAATAGGTAATGATTTACAAATCAACCAAAATACAGGTACAATCAGTGGAAGAGCTTTTAGTAAAAGTTTATTCGCTGAAATGACACCATTTATATTGGCATTAAGTTAATATGGCTCAGTTAGCACTCAATAAATTTCAAACAGTTACTTTTGAGGTAACCACTGCGGAACAAACAGTTTATACTGCACCCACTGGTTATACTGCGATTGTTTTGTATGCACATATTGCTAACTATGGAACTCAAGATTCCACTGTTACTATGAAACATAAAAGGTCTAGTACATCAACTGAAATAATTAAAGGTGCAAATGTACCTGTTGCAGAAGCTTTTGTTCCTATGTCTGGTAAATTAGTATTAGAAACAAGTGATTCTATTAGAATTTCTTCTCAAAGAAATGATACATTAAAAATTATTGTTAGTATCCTAGAAACAGCTAATTAAGATGCCATACATAGTCGGAACACAACCAGTAACAAAACAAACACTTCTTTTAAGTGCTGGTCTTGTTGACTCTACGATATCAACAACGACTAGTGTTGGAATTTCAACTTTAGTATCAATTGCATCATCAATTTATAGATCTGCTAATTATCAAATACAAGTTATACAAGGAACTAATTATAATACAACATCAATTAATTTACTTCATGATGGAACTAATGCATATATGACAGAGTATGGTACTTTAAATCAACCAATAGGCATAGCAACATTCTCTGCACAAATTAATTCAGGTACAATACAATTACTTGGATATCCTGGTACAGCAAGTACTACTACCTTTAAAGTTATCTACTCAGCTGTTAAGGCATAAATAAAAACATGAAAGATCTCAATCAATTTATTTCAGAAGCATCAAAAACAATCCTTAATAGGAAGGTTGGGGTTGTTATGCGTATTATTTTTGGTTGGAGAGGAAAGAGATATATGATTAAGATGTTTTTCCCTCAAGTAAAAATACCATCAAGAAGAGATATACAGGTTGAATTAAATAAAGTTTATCCTAATGCAAAAGTTTTTAGTTATGATGTAACCGATCATGAAACTGGAGATCCTTTAATCTATACTAACAGATAATTAATATTTTTTATTATGACTACTGAATTTAGCCAATTTGAAAGAGCACAGACTCTTTGGCCAACATTTATATTTCATTACAAATATAAAGATTTTGAAAAAGATAAATCCGATTTAATAAAGGATATATACAAAGAAGCAGATAGACAAGTAAAAGATGTAGACAGTGGTATTGCGGAGTTTGCAAAATATAATTTATTAGAAAGTAAATTTAATTTTTTACATACTGATACAACATCTATACAGAAAATAAAACAATTTTTTTACGAATCATTATTGCATATGATGCATGAAGGCCTTCCTAGTACAGGTTACTGGTCTCCAAAAAAAGAAATGGAATGCCTTATACACGAAAGTTGGTATCATATCACAAAACCGAATGGTTATCATAAAGTACATATACATCCAGGTAGTAGTTGGGCATCTATATTTTATGTACAAACTAATGAATGTGAGTTACAAAACGGAAGTAATACTTTATACAATCATAACATGCACCAGAATTCTAGGGATGATGGAGGTGAATGGAATTATAGGTATGCTAGTTTTTCTATTCCCCCAATGGAAGGACACTTGATAATCTTTCCTGCATGGTTACCGCATGATGCTGTACCATATAGAGGTATTAAAGATAGGATTGTTATTAGTGCCAATGCTAACTTTTTTTACGGAGATGACTGATGACTGATGACATTTATCTTGGTAATCCCAATCTAAAACGGGCAAATACTCCAATTGAATTTACTCAAGATCAAATCCTTGAGTTTATGGCATGTAAGAATGATCCTGTTTACTTTGCTCAACAACATGTAAAGATCGTTACTCTTGATCATGGTTTGATGCCTTTTGAACCTTATGATTTTCAACAAGAATTAATTAATAATTTCCACGAAAATAGATTTAACATTTGTAAGATGCCTCGTCAGACAGGTAAGTCTACAACTGTTATATCATATCTTTTACATTATCTGCTTTTTAATGATAGTGTAAATATTGGTATCCTTGCTAACAAGGCAGCAACTGCAAGAGAACTGCTTGGTAGATTGCAAACCGCATATGAGAATGTTCCTAAGTGGATGCAGCAAGGTGTCTTGTCATGGAATAGAGGTTCATTGGAGTTAGAAAATGGTAGTAAAATCTTGGCGGCTTCCACTAGTGCTAGTGCTGTTAGGGGTATGTCTTTCAACATCCTCTTCTTGGATGAGTTTGCTTTTGTTCCCAATCACATCGCTGATTCTTTCTTTGCTAGTGTTTATCCTACTATTACTTCTGGTCAAAATACAAAAGTAATTATAGTTTCTACCCCACATGGTATGAATCATTTCTACCGCATGTGGCACGATGCAGAAAAAAGTAAGAATGAATATGTACCAACGGATGTGCATTGGAGTCAAGTTCCTGGTAGAGACGAAGTTTGGAAAGAACAAACGATTGCAAACACATCAGAACAGCAGTTTAAAGTTGAGTTTGAGTGTGAGTTCTTAGGATCTGTTGATACTCTTATTGCTCCAAGTAAATTGCGGAGTATGGTATATCAAACACCAGAAAAAACAAATGCTGGTCTTGATGTGTATGTTGATCCACAAAAAGGACATGATTATGTTATAACGGTGGACGTTGCAAGAGGAGTAAATAAAGATTATTCAGCTTTTGTTGTAATTGATATTTCAGAATTCCCTCATTCAGTAGTAGCAAAATATAAGAATAATGAAATTAAACCAATGCTTTTTCCAAGTATTATTGAGGAAGTAGGAAAGAGTTATAATGATGCATTTATATTATGTGAAGTAAATGATATAGGAGATCAGGTGGCATCTATATTAAATTATGATATGGAATATAAAAACCTTCTTATGTGTTCTATGAGAGGTAGAGCAGGTCAAGTTGTAGGTCAAGGTTTCTCTGGTAAGAAAACTCAACTTGGAGTTAAGATGTCCAAGACTGTAAAGAAAGTTGGTGCTCTTAATTTAAAAACTCTTATTGAATCTGATAAGTTATTATCTTGTGATTATGATATTATGAGTGAATTGACAACATTCATTCAAAAAAGTAATTCATTTGAGGCAGAAGAGGGATGTCATGATGACCTTGCCATGTGTCTTGTCATATATGCATGGTTAGTTCAAACTGATTATTTTAAGGAACTTACTGATCAGGATGTAAGAAAGAGATTGTATGAGGAACAAAGAAATGCAATTGAACAAGACATGGCTCCATTTGGGTTTATGGATGATGGAATGGGAGAAGACTCTTTTGTTGATGCAGAAGGAGATCAATGGTTTAAAGCAGATGAATATGGAGATAAATCTTACATGTGGGAATATATGTCATAATGTTCATGCATCGTTCATAGCATTTTTTACCTCTGTAAATGTCCTAAACAATAAATAATTTCACGATAAACTGAGAAATTCGGAGAAAAAAAGCATGGCAACTCCTCAATTATCTCCTGGAGTACTGATAAGGGAGGTTGACCTCACCGTAGGTAGAGCTGAAAATGTTTTAGACAACATAGGAGCAATCGCAGGACCATTCTTACAGGGCCCAATTGACGATCCTGTTGATATTACAACAGAGCAAGACTTACTTAATGTTTTTGGAGAACCACAAAATACAGACGCACAATATGAATACTGGATGACAGCATCGTCATTCCTTTCATATGGTGGTGTTCTTAAAGTAGTAAGAACAGACGACGACGATCTTAAGAATGCTAATGCTGGTGTTCAGGCAGCATCTGCATCTGTTAAGGTAAAAGGATATGAAGATTATGTTGAGAACTTTGCAGATGGTTCTACTTTCTTCTACGGTGCTAAGAATCCAGGTACTTGGGCCGAGAACTTAAAAGTATGTACTATTGATGCACAAGCAGATCAAAGAATTACAGTTCCAGCAGCAGCAGTTACTGCAGCAACAGTTGGATTTGGTATTACCGAGTCTGTAAGTAATCTAGTTATTCCTGGTGCAGGAACTACATCCGCATTTAGTGGACATATTAAAGGTATTATTACTGGCAAAGATGCAACAGCTAATACACTTGATGTTAAGGTTGTTTCAAGAGTCGCAACTGACGGAACAGAAACTGCAATAACTTATGCAGAAGGAGCAGATTTTGCTTCATTCTCTGCAACCGCAGTTCTTAATATAGTTAACAACTCTGGTGCAGTAGTTGCAGGTGGTGCTCATACAGCAACAGCTGCTGTTGATTGGTACGATGCTCAAACATTAGGTCTTACTAATGCTAATATTGCTTGGAAGGAGATTGCAGCAAAACCTGCTACATCACAGTATGCTACTGATAGAAGTGGTAAGAATGATGAAATTCATGTTGTTGTCGTAGATGACTTTGGAACAATTACTGGTATTAAAGGTAATATTCTTGAAAAGCACATAGGTCTTTCTAAAGCAAAAGATGCAGTTTCTGCAGTTAATGCTCCACAGAAGATATATTATGAAGACTTTATTGCATTAAATTCAGAAAATCTTTTTGCAAGTGCTAACCCATCATCAGTTGGATTAACAACTTATCTTGCTTCATCACCAACACCAACAGCAACAGGATTCTCTGCTGGATATACAAAAGTTACTGATGGCGATGGTCTTTGGGGACAAGATGCTCAAGGAGTAACCTACGCTGCAATCGGTAATGTTACATACACTCTAACAGGTGGTAAGAACTATAGTACTGGTGCTGTTGGATCTGCAGGTAATTTAACTGCAACATTAGGAGGTCTTAAGACTTCTTATGATCTATTCAGAAATCCTGAAATAGAAGTTGATTATCTAATCATGGGACCAGGTGGTGGAACTAAGTCCGAATCTCAAGCAAAAGCAAACAGTTTGATTGCAATTGCTGAGTTAAGAAAGGATTGTGTTACAACAATTGGACCACACAGAGCAGATATTGTTAATGTAGCAAATACTGACACTCAGACTACAAACTTAATAAACTTCTTTAGTCCACTAACTTCATCATCTTATGCAATATTTGATAGTGGTTATAAGTATGTTTATGATAGATTTAATAATAAGTTTAGATATATTCCTGTCAATGGAGACATTGCTGGACTGATGACACGTACAAATCTTGTTGCCTATCCTTGGTTCTCACCAGCAGGACAGCAACGTGGTAATATTAATAATGCAATTAAACTTGCATATAACCCAACAAAGGCTCAAAGAGATAAGATTTATCCTGCGAGAATTAACCCAGTTGTTACACAACCTGGTGTTGGAACAATCCTCTTCGGTGATAAGACTGGATTAGGATATGCATCCGCATTTGATCGCATTAACGTTCGCCGTTTATTCCTTACTGTTGAGCAAGCACTTGAAGGTGCAGCAAATGCTCAGTTGTTTGAGTTGAATGATGATTTAACAAGAGCAAACTTTAGAGCAATTGTTGAACCATATCTACGTGATATTCAAGCAAAGAGAGGTCTTAATGGATTCCTCGTTATTTGTGATGATACCAATAACACACCTGATGTTATTGATAATAATGAATTCAGAGCAGACATCTTCCTGAAGCCTGCCAAGTCAATCAACTATGTTACCCTTACTTTCGTTGCTACCCGTACTGGTGTTAGTTTCGAAGAAGTAGCAGGTCGAGTTTAATTTCAATTACAAATAACCAAAGGAGGAAAAATTAAAAATGGCTCACACATTATCAGATTTTAAAGGAGCACTGCTAGGCGGTGGTGCAAGGCCTAATCTGTTTAGGGTACAAATCCCTAATATCGGACTAACAGATACCGAACATTTATTGATTAAAGGAGCACAATTACCAGAATCAACAGTTGGTCTGGTAGAAGTTCCTTTTAGAGGAAGAACTTTCAAAGTTGCAGGTGATAGAACATTTGCACCTTGGTCAGTAACTGTTATTAATGATGAAAACATGAATATCAGAAAGGCTATTGAAGGATGGATGCAAGAGATTGCACAGTATGAAGATGGTTCTGGAGCAACTTTACCTGGTGACTATATGAAGACAGCAACTGTTGTACAATTGCTCAGGAATGCTTCTGATACTGCAGCAAAAAATGGTAATGGTTTGAATGACGGAAAGTCATATACATTCCATGATATCTTCCCAACAAGTCTAAGTGCTATTGATCTTTCTTATGATTCTTCAGATGTACTTGAAGAGTTTACAGTGGAATTCCAAGTTAACTACTGGGTTCCAAATGATTTGGGTACTAAGAAAACTCAAACAACTCTATCAACTGAAGTACAAATAGCATAGTCATAGTATTTTTTATACTTTCGTGGTATAATAAATACATCAGTAACTATAGAAGTTTAGATAATGGCTAAATTGTTTGGATTCTCAATAGAGGATAACGAACCAATTTCACCCACTACAGTTTCCCCCGTACCTCCAAATAAGGAGGACGGGGTTGACTACTATTTAAGTAGTGGATTTTTTGGTTCTTATGTTGATATAGAGGGAATCTATAAGACAGAATATGAATTAATAAGAAGATATCGTGAGATGGCATTGCATCCAGAATGTGATAGTGCTATTGAAGATGTTATTCAGGAAGCTATAGTTTCAGATTTGAATGATAGTCCTGTAGAATTGGACTTAGATCATTTAAATGCCAGTGATGGTATTAAGAAAAAACTTAGAGATGAATTCAAATATATAAAAGATTTATTAGATTTTGATAAAAAAGCACATGAAATATTTCGTAACTGGTATATAGACGGTAGATTATATTATCATAAAATAATAGATTTAAAAAATCCTCAAGAAGGAATACAGGAATTAAGATATATTGACGCAATAAAAATGCGTTATATTAGACAGCAAAAAAAGAAAGAAGAAGATAGATTTAGGAATCCTATAGGCAGAACTGATAATCCAATGGATTATGATTGGCCTGAAATAGAAGAATATTTTGTTTACAATCCTAAAGCAGGATATCCTACTGGTGGAACTGCATCTGCTGGTGGTGGAATTAAGATGACCAAAGATTCCATTGCATATTGCACATCTGGATTAGTTGATAGAAATAAAGGTAATACACTATCTTTCTTACAAAAAGCAATTAAATCTCTTAATCAATTAAGAATGATTGAGGATAGTCTTGTTATTTACAGATTATCAAGAGCACCAGAAAGAAGAATATTCTATATTGATGTAGGTAATCTTCCTAAAGTTAAGGCAGAACAATATCTTCGTGATGTTATGTCTCGCTATAGAAATAAGTTAGTTTATGATGCTAACACTGGTGAAGTTCGTGATGATAAAAAATATATGGCAATGTTGGAAGATTTCTGGCTTCCAAGAAGAGAAGGTGGTAGAGGAACAGAGATTACTACCTTACCTGGTGGACAAAACTTAGGTGAAATTACTGATATTGAATACTTTAAGAAGAAACTATTCAAGTCACTTAATGTTCCTATCTCTAGAATTGAAGGAGATGGTGGATTTAACCTTGGTAGATCATCAGAAATACTAAGAGATGAATTAAAATTTAGTAAATTTGTTGGACGTTTGAGAAAAAGATTCTCTCATTTGTTCAACGATATGTTAAGAACTCAATTGCTTCTTAAGAATATCATTACTCCAGAAGACTGGGAAGTAATGAGTGAGCATATACAGTATGACTTCTTATATGATAATCACTTTTCAGAATTAAAAGAAACTGAGTTATTTAATGAAAGAATGGCAGCTGCAACAGCAGCAGAACCATATGTTGGAAGATACTATTCTCAAGATTGGGTAAGAAGAAAACTTCTAAGACAAACTGATGAAGAGATTCTTGAACAGGATAAGATTATGGAGAAAGAAATTGCAGATGGTGTTATACCTGATCCTATGGCCCCTGTTGATCCTGAAACTGGACAACCAATACAAGATTTAGGTGCTCCAATTATGGAACCAGACTTAGAAAAACAAGCACAGGCTACTGATTCTGTAAATATCCCCTCTGGTGGAGAGATATAAATATTAGGACTATATATGTTTTTGATTTAACATGGAAGACAATTTAATGGATATGATCATTTCTGATGAGTCTCCATCCAATATTAGCGATAAGATCAAGGATATTCTGTTTGCAAAATCAGCAGAAAAAATTAATGGTGTCAAAGGTTCAGTAGCAGCTTCTACTTTTGGTGTTGATCCATCAGATCAAGAGACTGTAGATAAAGCAGTTTCGGATGCTGCGGATGTAATTTCTGGTGCTGATAAGACCCCAGAGGCATCTGACGCAGAGTAATTATAAATAACTATTAATGCAATATTAGTTTCGGAATAAAATGAAACTCATAAGAGAAGAAATTGAATCGGTAAAGATTATTACTGAAGCAAAAGGAGGTAAAAAATCTCTTTTTATAGAAGGTATATTCCTTCAAGGTAATATCAAAAACCGTAACGGAAGAATGTATCCATTAGACACTCTTCGCAAAGAGGTCGAAAGATATAATGAGTCTAATATTGTAAGTGGTAGAGCACTTGGGGAATTAGGTCATCCTGATGGCCCAACTGTTAATCTTGATCGTGTTTCACACAAGATTGTATCACTAAAAGAAAGTGGTTCTAATTTTATTGGAAAAGCAAAAATTTTGAATACACCAATGGGTAAAATTGCATCTAATCTTATAGAGGAAGGTGTAAAACTCGGTGTTTCCTCTCGTGGTATTGGTTCATTAAAACCAACCAAAGAGGGATTCAATGTTGTTGGTGAAGACTTTATGTTAGCAACAGCAGCAGATATAGTTGCTGATCCTTCTGCTCCCGATGCATTTGTTGAGGGAATTATGGAAGGTAAAGAGTGGGTATGGGAAGGAAGCATACTCAGAGAGAAATTTGCATCGGATGCAAAGAGAAGAATCAACACTTTAGTTGATCAAAAAAGGCTAGAAGAGAACAAATTAGATCTCTTTAATGAGTTTATTAACTCATTGTAAAGTCTTATATTATAAATAAATATAGATTTTTTCACAATTTACGAGAATCGGAGAAACTTCAAATGTCTAGTGACAAAAACTTACAAGCAATGGAAGAGGACGTTAAGCAATCCAAGACTGCAGTAAATGCTAA
>VTLG01003298.1_pt1 | contig 10599 bp, 25 predicted proteins | sample 4694571 | NCBI WGS metagenome assembly VTLG01 (sample SAMN12604809, study PRJNA352737) | marine metagenome | biome: ENVO:00000447; feature: ENVO:00000209|ENVO:00000569|ENVO:01000036; material: ENVO:00002151; isolation source: viral sequences binned using virsorter ... | reverse complement strand
TTATTTATTTTGTATGTCATAGTCTCAACAGGAAAACCAGAATAATTAAATATTCGATCTAAAAGATCATCTTCATCTTTAGCTTCCCATCTAGTTAAACATCTTTGATTTAAGACGTAAACTTCTTTGTCAGACAGCATCCATTCTGGGTCTCCATCTCCCATTTCAGTTGTATAAAGTTCAATGTCAGTAATGTGGTATTTATTCATCTTCTTCGTCCTCCTCTACTACGAATCGAACATAAGTTAATCCTTCCATCTGCTGTACAAACTGAGCATCAAGTTTATGCTCTACAACAAAATCAGTAATTAATTTTTCTACCTTAGATCGTGGGTAGTAATTGTATTCATTCTTAGTCATAATTTTTTTAGCTAGCTAATTTAGCCATAATGGTTTTAAATAATGTTTTTTAAATGTGATAAGCATTCACTTCTTAATTTCATAATGGTATTTATGTCCTCTTGTAAGTTGTAATGCTTTTCATAGTCTGCTTTTGCATCCTGAAATAATCGCTCTTTAAAAGCGATTTTTTCCTGTTTCCTATTTTGCAAATCCATAAAATTTGCATTCTCCCATTCTTCAATTTCTTTTTCTTTTTTAATTTTTCTATACCATTTTCTAAATGTTTGAGGATGTACATCGGGATATGTTTTAATGCATTCATCGATTGTGGCCTTTAATGACATTTTGCCTTTAATACATTCCCTAATCGTTTCAAAACAATCTTCACGATATTCAATTTGTTTAGTCATATATCAAACCTCTAATATTGATTTTCAAAAATATTTAACTGTTTATAATCTAAAATTGAAATATAATATAATTTTTTTAATACTTCGGTTACTTTTTCTTTTTCAGTGATAGCTTTTATGCTATCAATTAAAACACTATAAACTAAGGAATATTCTTCAAAAGTTAAATAATTTTTATTATCTTCTTTTTTTATATCTTTAATTGTATGTTCTTTTTTAATACTATCTATAATTAATTGTCTTATCATATGTGATCTATTAACCATGTTAAAACGTTTTTTACATTGTTTATCTATGTATTTTATTTGATCACTTGTTAAAGTTATTTTAACCTGGTCAGTATGCTCAAGTGTACTTAATCTTCTTTTATTCATTATTTAACCTCTACTAATTGTTTTTTATTACGTTTAATAAGTTTTAAAGCTTCACCACTTGCCGTATTTTTTTCTTGTAACCCATGTAATAAAAGTGCGAAAGGTTTATTTTCGAAGCATAAACTATCATCTACGTCTATCTTTAACCCTAATCTTTTAGCCTCTTCAATTGAAAAAACTACCTTACTGTATCTTTTAAAATAACCTTCATCTATCAAATAATCATATTTCCCACCATAACTAGCAGTTAAATAAAAATTATTTGGTAATAAAATTTCTAAAAAATATTTTAAGCTTTTGCTATAACAATAAAATTTTATATCTTTATTAAACTTAGCTACATTTAACCACGCCTCTAAATATAGAGGATTATAAAAATCTCCGCTCTCATGTATCCTGAATTTATTTATATTCTTTTTATTAGCTAATAAACTATCGTTTATTAAATTGCTTAATCCGTCTATATCCCTTTTAACTACAAACTTATTAATAAGATTGTAATTATAACGTCTAGAATTATAAACGTTAGGATATCTTAATTCTTCACTAGCCGCAAAGCAAGTAAATAAACTCTCATCACCCCTTTTTAACTCTCTCTTGTTAGTTTTATCATTCATAATTGCAAAAGCTTTACAACTATTAGCACCTGGACAAGTTAAACCCGCTGGTAAACTTATAATCCCTGTTGTTTTAGATAACTTTTTATTACCTTTTGATATTTTTAAATAATTTTTCATTGTTTGGAAGGTTAGAAAAAATTAGAATTGAAAGTTTAGAGACTTTCAAAAAAGGATATATTTAAATATCCTTTTTAGTAAGTATCTAAAATTGTTTTATTCTTCTTATTTCAAATAATTCTTTAAATATCATATCTTCCGTCTCAATATCAGCAAATCCATCCTTTATTACTGATTTTAAATAATCAGTAGTTGATGATTTAATTTTATCAATACTTAATTTCATTTTTTAGAATCTCCTTTAAGTTTTTTAATTTCATTAAATACGTTTTTATATTTCTTATCTCTTATCCTTTTTAACCTGGGTACTTGTGTACCTTCTTTAAATTGACTTTTGTTAGTCGGTATTGGATTATATTCAAGCATTATTGGAAATTTCCCTTACTAACGTTTATAACTGCTATCTTTTGTAAGTTTTTATATCTAACATTTAAAAAACTTACTTTATGCTTAATAGCACCTTCTTTATTGACATAAGCACCACTAACAAAAGGATTAAGATTATAAAAGTCTTTATTAGAATTATAATATTCTAATATTTCTTTTTTATTCTTAAAATCAGAATAAACGCCTTTAACGGTTAAAGTATGCATCTTATTTATCTCCTTTTTTATTCTCTTTTTTAGTCATAACTTCTTTAAACGCCTTTAAGGCGTCTTTTTTAGTTACTGTTTTTAAATCTAATTTTTTAGATTTACCAGTACTTGCATTTAAAAATACAATATCAGGCATTGTTTAATTCTCCTATGTTTGGAAGGTTTAAAATAAAACTATTTATAAAAAATAGCTTTTTATAATCTCGATTATTTCGAGACTATAAGAAGCTATTATTTAGTCAGCTTCACTAGCTTTGTATAAATAAAATTCTTTATCAAGATTTAAATTATTAAAATCTTTTTTAATCTCATCACTAAGCATTAAATCGATACCAATAAAAGAATTATTCTTTTTATACCAACTAACAACTTTTAAAAGTTGTTGTTTGAATTCTTCTACATCATCACATTTAATAATAGTAAGATCACCTTCACAGTAAGTTATCAATTCCAGGGATTTGAAATTTACCCAGTTGCCAAAATAACTCGCATCTTCAGTAGTGTCGATTTGAGCAAATCCTTTTTTATAATTGCAAATATCATAATCGAATCTGTATCGATCAGTATTACAAAATGTTTTTTGAGTTTTCATTTTTTAATTAAATAAAATAAATTTTTAATTTATATAACTTGTATATAGCTTGCTAACTCTCTAATAGGATGTATTTCATAATTATTTTCTACAACATAAACTAACCCTTTATTATATTTTTCTTTATATGACTTCAAAAATAAAGTCATATCACAATCTTCTTCTAAATAGATTAAATTTTTATTTGAATCTATATATGAAAAATTAGAGATTTTATTTTGAATATTTAAATCAATTAAATCTTCAAAAGTGACCTCTAACCATCCATGAGCTGCATCATCATGTTTAGTAAATACTTTATCTAAATTCATTTTTAAATATCTCCTATAATTTTGTTTATTAGTTCATTTATTTCGATGTTGTATTCTTCGTTATCATCATCTTTATAAGCTTTTAAAGCTTCCAGGATAAGTTTTTTCTCTTTCAAATTGTATTTCATAGTTTTTAAATTAATAAAGTGAATTAATAAAACTAACTCAATTAAGAGTTAGTTATTGTTGGTTTATCTGTATAAGGTTTATTAATTAACTCTTCTTTTAACTGTTTTTCTTTTTTTATATCCTCGATTAATACTGTATCTAAGTCTTTTATTGTCATAATAAAAAGCTTATCAAGTATTAAATCAATCTCTTTTTTATGATATTGATACATACAATCACTTAATAAGTTAACTGCGATTGTATTGTATTCTTTACTAGTTAATAATTTTTCATTATCCATTATTTATATCTCCTTTTGTTTACTGCTTGATAATCAAGTGTTGATGCTATTGCATTGCCTACTACATAGAGAGCATACATGCCACCGAATAAAATAAATAATTCCATATTATAGACCTCTATTTATTAAGGTTAATGTAGCTATCTTCTTTTGATAATTGCTACCATATTCGACAAGATAATTACATGCTGAATTATCATTGTTATTTGTACATTGGTTTAATGTACTTTTGTTTAATCCATTAGTCATCGATAAATAACCGATACCAATTAGTGAAACAAATAAGAATAAATTTTTAATCATTGGAAGGGATAAAAATAAATTAATTTTTTTATATATATCCTTTATTGATTTGTAAAATTTAAAATCTTAGGATTATTTTGAATCCTTATAAAAAATAGTAATAGTTAGATAATAAATTTTAATTAATAATAAAGGATATAACCTATTATATACATATTGTCTGTCTATTGTCTAGCTAGATATTAAATTAATATTAATTGTGTTGATTTGTTAACATAATATTAATATGGTGCAAAGTAGTATTATTTATGGTATTATTAAATTAAGTTATTAAACCTTCCAAATTATGACTATTCAAGAAATTATTACTAAGCTTAATCACTTAGAAGATAATATTAAAAATTATTCAAAAACTGACTGGTTGTATCAGATAAACAAATACGAAGAATTATTTACTCATCATCCTGACGTTGATGATACTTGTTGTTATCAAAATAGATGGGTTATGAAGTCAGACGTTACACTTGAGCAATTAGGTTATAGAAATTAAATTTAAAGCTATTGTAGAGGCTTCTAGCTAGCTTAGAATTAAAATTATTTTGTAGCTATGGGGTGTAGTTACAAAATATTTTTTTCGCATATATAACACGGGTACCATAAATATATATTGGTTAATTTTTTGGTTCTACTTTTATAGAGAGTTCTGGAGCTTGAATGTGTACTGTTTCTATAGATTCGCCTATAACTTTACCTAAACTATCGAGAATTTGAGCAGCGGTTTGGAATTGACCTTTTTTAACAGCTTTATTGAATAAGCGGATACGCATTGCTTGAAGTCTAGGAAGAAGATTTTCTCTATCTTTTTCCCAATCTTCTTTATTCCACTCTTTAACTTTTCTCCAATCGGTCCAAGCTGTTACTTCAGATATCCCCTCAATTTTTGCGTGTTCTAGAACTAGTGATCGTGTAGTTTTACCTTCTAATTGACGAGAATATAGACGTTGAGCACGTTGTTGAACTTGTTGAGCAGTACCACGAGGAACCATATTAGCTTTTCTTTTTGCAATAATTTCTGGATCAAAAATAGAGGAAGCCACGGACTTACTTTATAGGGGTTAATAATCGAATAATAACCTAAAAAAGATGAAATAGGCTATAAATAGGGGGTAATAGTTGAATTTTCTGTTATTTTTTAGTGTATGACAGCTACAAAACAGCAAGAAATAAGTTTAAGGTATGCTCAAGGGGAGGTATTTAATAGTGATAAAAGATTTCGGGTGTTGGTTGCAGGAAGAAGGTTTGGAAAATCGTATCTTTCTTGTATTGAACTGCTTAGAGGAGCTATCAATCGACCTGGCGAGGTGTATTTCTATTGTGCTCCTACTTATCGGATGGCAAAGGATATTGCGTGGAAGGAGTTAAAGAGATTAACACCTAATATTTGGATAAAAAGCAAAAACGAAACAGATTTGAGGTTGGAATTAATAAATGGTTCGAGTATTGAGTTGAAAGGTACTGAAAATGCAATGGCATTGAGAGGTAGAAGTTTAGCTGGTGTTGTATTAGATGAGGCAGCATTTATGGATCGGGATGTATGGGCTGAAGTCATAAGACCTGCATTAGCCGACAAACAAGGTTGGGCTTTATTTATTAGCACTCCCGATGGCACTGCAAGTTGGTTTTATGATATGTGGTGTTTTTGTGGCGAGCAGGAATGGGATGATTGGGCTAGATGGAGTTTTACTACAGTTGAAGGAGGTAATGTTGCGAAGGAGGAAGTAGAAGCAGCAAGGTCACAACTAGATGCAAGAACATTTAGACAGGAGTTTGAGGCTAGTTTTGAAAATCTTACTGGTCTGGTTGCTGTTAGTTTCAGTGATAACAATATTGATAAAGAGGTAGCTGATCTACATATGCTTCCTTTGTTAATTGGTTTGGACTTTAACGTAGACCCTATGGCTGGAATTTGTGCATATAAGCATGACAATAACCTCTATGTGTTTGACGAGATCATGCTAACGGGTGGTGCTACCACTTGGGATTTTGCAGAAGAGGTCGTCAGAAGGTATGGGGTTGATCGAAGAGTGATTGCCTGTCCTGATCCTACTGGTAGTGCAAGAAAAACAAGTGGGGTGGGAGTTACAGATCATACAATTCTAAGACGTAATGGTTTTACTGTTATGAGTCCAAAAAGTCCTTGGAAGATAAGAGATAAAATTACTGCTGTTAATACTGCTTTATTAGATGCAAATGGAGATCAAAGAACTTTTATTCATCCAAGATGTAAAGAATTGATAAAAGCACTTAGAACTCTTACATATGCACCAAATACTGGTTTACCTAATAAAAATCTAGGAGTTGACCATGCTTTTGATGCTTTTGGTTATCTTTGTCTACAACAATTTAATTTGGCAAAACCAGAGACATTAGGTCAAACTGCGTTTAGAATATACTAAGAACTACCTAATTCTTACCATGTACCATTCTACGACTAAGAAAAAGAAGAAGAAAAAGAAGGGAGGTAAAAAGAGAAGTGAATGTTCCTGTAAATAAAGCGTTATACTCTAGGGTAAAAGCAGAGGCTAAACGTAAATTCAAGGTTTATCCTTCTGCTTACGCTAATGCGTGGCTTGTACGAGAGTACAAAAAACGTGGCGGTACTTACCGAGTGGAGAAAAAACGTGGCAAGAAGTAGTGGTGGCCTTACCCGTTGGTTCAAAGAAAACTGGGTTGATGTAAAAACTGGTAAACCTTGTGGCCGATCAAAGGGTGAAAAGCGAGGCTATCCTGCTTGTAGACCTAAAAAACGTGTATCAAGTAAGACACCTAAGACTGTTGGAGAGATGACCGCAGCAGAAAAAGCTAGATTTAAAAGAGAAAAAACAAGCAGTAAAAAGATAACTTATCAACATAGACGTAAAAAGAAAAAAAAATAACTGTGAAAAACGCAGTTTCAAGGTAAGATATTGTTATAAGTAAATTTTTCTAAAAAATCATGGCATTTTTTCGTGGTGAAGAAGGCTCTGTTTCTTTTGATAACGGAACTGGAACAGTTGGAGCTATAGCTTCTACAACTGCTTGGTCATTAGACGTAACTAAAGATACTCTTGAAGTAACAGCACATGGAGATACTTCTAGAAAAAATATTGGAAGTTTGATTTCTGGCTCTGGTACTGTTGATCTTATTTACACAGCAACATCTGGAGATGATACTGCTGAAATTATTACAGACGTATTAACTGCTGAAGACTCAGGTGATGCTGCATTTAATCTTTTCTTAGATACATCAGGAAGCAAAAAATTAAGTTTTAACGGAATTATTACAGGAACTACATATAGTTCAACTGTTGGAGATTTAAATACAGTATCAGTTAGTTTTGTAACTAATGGTGCTATTACTTCTGCTGTCTAATGCCTAAAGGATCTTATTCAGCAAAGCAACGAAGACTTGCTGCTGTTGCACCACCACGGGATAAGATTACGGCTGCTGATCTTAAAAAAGTACGCACTAAGAAAAAAAAGAAAAAGAAGTGAAACTTACCACTCGCCAAAAAAATTTATTAGAAAAACATTCTGAACACCATAGTGATAAACATATGGAGTTTATGAAAAGGCGAATGAGAGCAGGAGATACTTTTACTCAAGCCCATAAAAAGGCACAGGCAAAGGTAGGCAAATGAAAAAACGTAAAGGGGTTAGTTTATCTGTAGGTCGAGGAGAAAAATCCAAGAAAGGTGGACTTACTGCAAAAGGTCGTGCGAAATACAATCGTGCTACTGGTAGTAATTTACAAGCACCTGTTACTGAAAAAAATCCAACAGGTAAAAGAGCAGCAAGAAGAAAATCATTTTGTGCTCGAATGAAAGGAATGCCAGGTCCATTAAAAGATAAAAAAGGGCGACCTACCAGAAAAGCGTTAGCATTAAAACGATGGAGGTGTTAATCAATGACATATGCAATTCCTGGTAATATTAGAACCAATATTGTTTCATCTACATCTGTAGGTGGTATTGATAGCCCTTTTACTAGAACTAGAGCAGTTTTAGATATGATGAAAGGATGGGAAATAATGAAAGCTGTTACAGAAGGTACTGAATATCTCAGAGAAAATAGTGAAGCATTTTTACCATTAGAACCAAGAGAAGATTATGATGCTTATCTAGCAAGAGTAAATAGATCAGTATTTAGTCCTTTTACACAAAGGTTAATCAGAGCAGCTACAGGTTTAGTTTTAAGAAAACCTATTACATTAACTGGAGATCCTTATTGGACAGAAATGTTTAAGATGGATGTAGATGGTTGTAAATCAGATTTAGATGAATATGCAAGAAGAGTATTGATGTGTTCTCTAACTTATGGTCAAAGTCATATTCTTGTTGATTATCCTGCACCTTCTGGTGCATTAAGTCTTGCGGAAGAAAGGCAACAAAATCGAAGACCTTATTGGATAGAGGTAGATCCTACAAATCTTTATGGTTGGAGATTAGATAGAGAATCTAATTATGGGAATCTTATACAAGCTCGAATTGCAGAAAAGGCTGTATTGCCTGATGGAGATTTTGGTGAAAAAGTTTATGACCAGATAAGAGTAATAGAACCTGGTCGGTACAGAGTTTTTCGTAAAAAAGAGCAAATTGAAGAAATGTATGATGTTTCTGATAACAGTGTGACAGGAAATTTTGAAATGGGTTCAGCAGATAAAGATTATAAACAAGTTGAATCTGGTAATTTTTCTCTTGGAGAAATACCCTTAGTAACAATTTATTCTGGTAAAACGGATAATTTAGTAAGTAAACCACCTCTACTTGATATTGCGTATCTTAATCTTGCACATTTTCAAAGACAGGCTGATCTTATTCATAGTTTGCATGTTGCATCACAACCAATGCTTGTAATGGAAGGATATGACGATCAAACTAAAGATCTTGCTATATCTGTTAATTATGCAATGGCAACTCAGCCTGGAAATAAAATTTATTATGTAGAACCAGCTTCTAGTGCTTTTGATGCTCAATCTGCTGAGATAAAAGAACTACAAATGCAAATGGCTACTTTGGGAATATCTACTTTAAGTCAACAGAAGTTTGTAGCTGAATCTGCTGATGCTAGAAGATTGGATCGTGTTGATACAAACTCTATGCTTGCAATGGTTTCTATGGAATTAGAACAAAAATTACAAAAAGCATTTAATTTATCTGCTGAGTATGTAGGTATTGAACCTCCAGAAGTAAAAATTAGTAGAGATTTTGATATTGAAAGATTGATTGGTCAAGATATAACAGCACTAACATCATTATTTGATCAACAAGTAATTGATAGAGAAGAATTTAGAGATATTTTGGTACAAGGAGAAGTATTACCATCAGGAAATGAGGCCAAAACCGAATAATTTGTTAACATAATATATAAATACAAGCATTTTAATGTCAAAAGCTCTTGATCGGGTATTGCAATCTGACGGTTCTTATAGATGGGAAGAGGTAGAACTTACCCCTTCTAAAAAACCAGAACCTGTTATAGAGAGTAAACCCGAAAAAAAAGTTATCACTGAAAAATCAAATGATTTTGATAGTATGACAAAAAAACAACTTGAAGATTTTGGTCGTACTATCGGTCTTGAATTAGATAGGCGACAAAATAAAAAAGTTCTTATAGAAGAACTTGAAAAAAAACTTAATCCATCAACTTAATTACTAATGGCAATTGAAGAAAAAGTAATTCAGCCTGAGTCTGTGACCAATGCTGAACAGCCCGTGGCTGAAACTACTTCACAACCAACACAACCACAAGCACCTAATCTTGATGCAGTAAAAGCAGAATACGAAGCAAAACTAGCTGCTGCTCGTAAAGAAGCTACTGAAGCACAAGAAAAATTTAAAGGTATTAAAACTAAACTTGATGACGTTTACAAACAAAAAGATCAGCAACGTAAACAAGAATTAGAGGATCAAGGTCAATGGAAAACTCTTTGGGAAGAGGCTAATAAAACAGCCCAAGAAAAAGAGCAACAGATAATGACTTTATCTCAGCAATTAGAAGATTTAAAAACTTCAAATGAAGTAGCTTCTACAAAAACAACAGCATTAGCAGCTATTAGTAATTTAGGTGCTATAAATGCAGAACAAACTTTGTCATTGTTACAAAGTAAGTTACAAAAAAATTCAGAAGGAAAAGTAGTTGTTCTTAATGGTGGTGTTGAACAAGATTTAAATACTTACTTATCTAGTCTTAAAAATCCTGGAAGTGGATGGGAACATCATTTTAAACCTAGCTCTGCTGCTGGAATGGGAGCAAAACCGAGTCCTGTTGCAAATGCAGGTGGAGGTCAACCTAACCCATGGAAAACGGGCAATCTCACTCAACAAATGATACTATTAGAACAAGATCCGCAGCTTGCAGCCGTGCTCAAGCAAGAGGCTCAAAAATAGTTAGTTTCTGTGAAACTAATCCCCTTGTCCGTGACTAGGGTATCGCAAAAGTAACAAGGTAATCTGAATGGCTGCTCCGTTTCAGAATTATTCTGGCGGTGTCCTATTAGCGGACATCGTTAAGAGAAATAATCTCAGCACATATGTTTCCGAAGCT
>VTLG01001571.1_pt1 | contig 10599 bp, 14 predicted proteins | sample 4694571 | NCBI WGS metagenome assembly VTLG01 (sample SAMN12604809, study PRJNA352737) | marine metagenome | biome: ENVO:00000447; feature: ENVO:00000209|ENVO:00000569|ENVO:01000036; material: ENVO:00002151; isolation source: viral sequences binned using virsorter ... | reverse complement strand
ACTACATTTACTACAACTAAACGAGTTAAATCAATCCCACGAGACTCAAGTAATCCTTTATTAACGGCAGCCTCAGTATCGAAATACAAACAGTAACCATCAGGATTAGAGTCCAGAAAGTTCTTGACAACTGCGAGGGAGAAGTAAGTTTTACCAGTAGAGGTTTCACCAGCGATGGCAGTAATGCGATTGCTAGATACGCCACCAAAAATGGAACCCGACACCAATCCATTAAAGATGTATGAACCTGTGTCGATGTATCTTTCGGTTTCTTCGATGTCTGCTGCGACTTGGGTGTATTCGTCACCTATCTCCTTTACTACTTCTTTTAAAAAATCCATTCTATAGCCTCAATAAAATTATTATAGCATATTATTTTAAGATCTACCACTCACATCCACAGAGAATGCATCATCAGTATCAAAATAGATATTTCCTGATATAGAAACTCTATAATCATCACTTTCAAAAAATGGATATACTTGATGACAAAGAGTTGCTGGAAATAAAACCAAAGATCCATTCATTTCTGGATCCATTTCAAATGTCATAGGACTTATATGACCAAGAATATCAGTATATAAAAATTGAAAATCCGAAGATGCTGGATTTGTTGTGTTCTTAGATATTGGTAAATCATGTTGCTCTTTGGATCTAGTTGGAATCTGCATCCAAATTACAAAAGACATAGCACCACCATGATTATGCACTGGATTAAACTCAGTTTTTCTTGAAAAATTAACCCAAAACTCCCTCATTACCATTTTCTCAGAAAATACATTTGTAAAAGTATTTCTAAAAGAAGTACAATAAAAATTATTTCTAAGATATTCAAGACACATCTTTTCTAGATGAGTATTCCAAAAATAATCATCTACATCTTTAAGATATAAACTTTCTTGTATATTTCCTGCCAAATTTTGATTGGCAATAACTTTATCCTCTCTAGCAGCTTCAATACGTTCCCAAAGATATTCAATTGCCTTTTCTCCTAACTCACATTTCATTATGTTTATATTAGGAGGCATTACATAATACCACTTATCTTCCATTAGATATCACACTCCACTTCATCCCAGACATCATTTAACTTATTATTATCCCTAATATTTTTTAATACGAAATAAAGTCGAGTATCACCACCAAGAGATAGTGCATTAATAATAGTATCCAAATCTTTATGATTGATAGGTAATTCCATTAAGAGAAAAATGAATCCAAGTTTACAGTTTTTTCCACACTCCATTCTATAGCGTTTAAAATGGCTCTAAGTGGTTCCACGAAACTCTTATCAAATTGTAAATCATAATCGATGTACATGTCAAGACCGAGTTCGTGAGGAAAATCTTGAATAAATGATATTACATTTTCTTGAATGATGTTTGGTTTCTTCAAATAAAGAAACTTTACTTTTTCACCATTTCCGATAGCAGAATATTTATTATCCAATTTCTTTTGCTTTACATAGTGATTAAAAAGTAATGCACCACGTATATGTATAGGAGTTCCCTTTTCATATATTGTTGAATGTGATTTATACTTTTGAACATTAGATGCTGTTCTAGGAAAAGCAATATCTTCTGGTGGAAGTTTTCTAAAATTGGTTCTGCATTCTTCAATAAATTTCTGAACATTCTCCTCAGTATCATTCATAATTAACTTCAAAGCATCCTTAATCATTGCTCTACAAGGTGCTGGTGTAGAAGATTTAACTGCCTCAATACCCATCATCTTAAGTTTGGGTTCATCGTATCGAACACCCTCACTATCCCACACATTTAAAATGTATCTTTTCTTAGCAGTCCAGATACCACGTTCAGCGATGTTCTCTCTCTTCATGAACATCTTCTGATCATAGGCACTTACGTAGTCGGCCAATTCTTGGTAAGAACCTTCAATAAAAGGCTCAAATTCATTTTCACACACCTTATTAAGGAACGTGACAACGCTCTCATTAGTTTTCTCTCTGCCCTCGTATACAGCGTCAACCAAAGGACCCAAATTAAGGTAAATGGAATCAGTATCTGAAGCAATAACATAATCAACCTCCTCAGTTTTTAAGATCTTATTGATCTTTTGGTTCATTTTATTTTCTATCCAACGTATGGATACTTGTCCAGACAAAGTAATGGCTTCAGCATTAGCCAATTTGTAATATCGAAAGTACTGATTGCCGATAGCACCATAAGCAGAGTTAAGAGATATCTTCTTCGCCATCTGGATGTTATTACACCTAGCAATCTCCTTCTCCAATACTTCCGTTGGAGTCTTCTCATATTGCTGCTTTGCCTGAAGCATCTTCTTCTTAAAGATAACACGATCCCCATACATCTTGTCCATAAGTTCAGGAAGGAACCCACGCACATCCTTCCGATATTGTGCTCCATTCGCACAAACTGCATAATCTCCATCAAAATCACACTCCTTGTTTAAGATCCTTTCAACGCTCGTACTGGGATGTCGAGTTTCCCTGAGGGTCTCTGGGGAAATGTTATATTGCATAATAAGGTGAGGATACAGACTATTGAGATCAAAACTGACCACCCAATCATACTTTCCTGGTTTCGGTTCCTTGACATAAGCACCTGCGTATTTGTCGTTTTTGTCTGATCTATTCTTAGGAGGAATAACAATATTCCTTCTCTTCAAATAGTTATAGATTATTGTATCCCACATCCGAACTTGATAGAATACATCCTCATAATTTACCTTGGCTTCATATGCCATAGTAAGAGCGAGTTCAATCAACTTCATCTTGCTTTCCATACGGTCAACAAGTTCCACGTCAATTATATTGTATTCTACAAACTTTTGCCATCCATTAGTATAGAAGTCCTTAAAAGTATCAAACTCAGAGTGATCTAATTTTTTCTGCCCAAGTTCAACACCAGCAATATAATCCAAACGATAAGATTCCTGTGCCTTATATGTAAACTTCTTATAAAGATCAAGATAATCTAACTGAGATACGCCACCAATATCATATGAAATATGCCTACGACCAGCAATAAATGTTTCTTCCTCAGTTACAAGACCCCAAGGTGACATTCTTTTCATCAATTTCTCACCAAGGATTCTTTCAATCCTACGGCACATGTATGGAATATCATAAAGTTTACTGTTCCAACCAGTAATAACTTCTGGAGTATTGGTCTCAATCATCCACCAGTTAATGAAATCATTTAGAAGTTCATACTCAGTCCTGAATGACTTATATAAAACATTCTTCTGCTTATTTTTAAAACTACCCAAACCCCAAGTTATAATCTGCTTTGTATTGTAATCCTGTATTGATATAAGAAGTATTTCTTCTGCAGCAGATTCTACATCAGGGAATCCATTCTCAGATTTAACCTCAATATCAACTGTAACTAATTTAATCTTCTGAATATCAAACTTTAACTCTTCTTCAGGATACTTATCAGAAATATACTGGTAAATAAATCTCTCATTACCATATATGTTAAAATTATCAACTTCATTATATCTTTTAATAAACTCTCTAGTTTCCCTAACTGTGCCTGGTTCAATTGCTTCTACAGGATCACCAGTTAAAGTTTTATATTTTGTTTTCTTTTTTGAGTCAACAAAAAGAGTTGGATAAAACTTCTCACGAGTTGCGAAGTGTTTTCCATCTTCGTAACCACGAACCAAGAAGTTGTCTCCAACCATCTGAACGTTTGTATAAAATCTCATCGCAACTTACTGGTAATTATATTGATTGGAATAATTTTTTATATCACATCTTGGCATTACATTAAAAGAAAGTGATATTCTTCTTTGATCATCAGAATCAGAAAAATCTCCAGCAAGTGTTCCATGTTCTAACCAACTAGGAAATAATAATAATTTATTTTCTTCAGGTTCCATTTGAGCAGATCTCATAGAGAATTGATTTGATTCTTCATACTCAAAATACTGAGTTAGTAATGCTTGTCTAGGATCTTTAAACACAATAGAACCAGTATCTGGTTTAGGACAACTTAAGTATAACACACCACTCCAAAAAGAATTTGCGTGAAGGTGTATTGGATGCTTATTGTAAGAAGGTGAAATATTTGCCCACATACATGTAATATATTCACTATCCCTTATTAACTTGTAATGATCAAATACTTCAGAAACAGATTCTAATAATAAAGTAGAAAGTTTAGAAAAAGGTTGATAAAGATGTAAATTATCTTTAGTACAACCAATATCCATTTTTAATAATTCATTTTTACATTCATCTAAAATAGAATTATTTTCATATTTAAATAAATGAATTGGAGTAGAAAATAAATCAACCTTCGCTTTTTTCATTAGTGAGTTCAGTATACCTATCAATTACCTCTTGAGTGGGTTCGGCAATAGTAAGAATGTTATCAGATCTTAGCATAAATTCGGTCTGATTGGAAGCTTCTAACCAAGGTTTCATATTATCTACAGAATTGAACAAATAAGGATTGATCAACTTGCAATCAGGTTCACCTGGTTCCCCCATTATTTCTTCGACTTCAGTAATCAAAGTATTATTCGCATCGAGTAATAGACATTTAATCGCCATCTTTTTTATTCTCCTTAAAATCTAAAGTTTCTTCTTTTGGAAATGTTTTTTGTTTTTCAACATACATTTCTCTAATACTATCAAGAGGTTCAACAATAGTTACAACCCAATCAGTAGGAACTACAACATTACTGTCCTTAGAAATAACAATCCAAGGTCTAAAAATAACATCTATTTGTTCAGTATCCTCTTGCCTATGTGATGTTATAACTACATGAGGACGATTTAAAAGATATGCATAAGGTTCTAATTGCCCATCTTCTTGAACCAATTCCTTTGCATCTGATATGAGAAGCTCTCCTGATTTTAGGAGGGTTAATTTTATTGCCATCTAGTTGCAGTAATTGTAATCTCGTTATCTATTGTAGTCGATTCTTCCGCAATTGTAAATCCCTCTTGCTGAATCGTATCCAATATCGTAGCCTTTGCATATTGTTGAGTAACCTTTTCAACAAACCTTCTGGGTGGAACTGGATCTTTCCAAGTTTGTATATCTGCTACTAATTCATATACACCATCTTTGTTTAAACGAAATCCAATATCATTTCCTATAGAAACATCCACCTTTACTTTTTCATGTTGATGATCAATAGGATTAACTAATTCTTGATCCTCTTGAACATCATACTGAAGAAGTTGAAGTGCCTTAATCAAATAAGGTTTCTCTTTAATCTTGGTCTTGATCGTGCTGAAGTGTGACATCTGTTGTATTTTTCCAAAAATTTTCTATGGGTTGAGCAAGATAATACTCTGGTTTCGTTTCCACGTAAGTAACATTACCAAGTTTTTCTTCTATAGATTTAGTCATATTTTCACATTCATTACCAATAACACCAATAACTTCCTCAGAAACGATGCCATCTTGACTTATAGTGAATTTAATAGTTTGTTGTTCAGGCATAGTTAAAATTGTTATTTATTGGGAATGTGTATTAATGAACTAGTTTCTGGTAGATACATATATTCCAATTCACTATCTCGTAAAGTCTTAAGACCATCTTCAATAGTATCTACCATAGTATCACCAGCAAGATTAAAAGAGGTATTAAAAAGAATAGGAACCCCCGTTAATTTATAAAACTCAGAAATTAAATTATAGTAATGTTCATTCTGCTCTTTAGTAACTGTTTGTATTCTACAGGTTCCATCTACATGAACTATTGATGGTATTAAATCTTTTTTATCAGGTAATACATCAACAGCATACATCATAAAAGGACTCTCTTCTAATCTATCCATATCAAACCAATCCCTAGCATGTTCCAAAAGAACAGTTCCAGCAAAAGGTCTAAAATATTCTCTCTTCTTTACCCTATTCACCATATCCTTACCATCCTTAACTCTAGGATCAAATAGAATAGATCGATTTCCAAGTGCTCTTGGACCTATTTCACTTCTCCCTTGAGCAATAGCAACTATATTTCCTTTGGATATTATCTGAGTAATATCTTTTGCGGTTGCTTCATACTCATCTTCACCATCTAGTAATTCATATTCATACTGTAATGGTCTTCCTTTATACAAATTTTTCAATTTAAAACTAGGTATCTGATTTGTATGATAAGCACCACCTATACTAACAGATGAATCATCACAAGTTGGATCAACATACAAATTGATATCATCAGGCAATTCCTTAAGTAACTTATAATTCGCAACACAATTTAAAGCACATCCTCCAGTTAATACTAAATTTTTAGATTTAGACATAGATAATGCTTTCTTACAAGTATGAATTAAATACTTCTCAAAATCTTTTTGGACTCTATATGCAACATTCTCTCTATTTCCCTCAATTTTTATATTGGCACTACAAGATCCAATACTTGCAACATCAGTATATTCAGAATTGGAATTATTAAATGTATCAGGACTTAAAGTGCAACTATTATTTCCATGATTTTCTATTGAAAGTATCTCTGGAATATTATTGTCATCCTTTCCGTATGCAGATAATCCCATAGTTTTACCTGCTTCTAATACATCAAATCCTAACCACTCTGTAACTGCAGTATATACAAATCCTGCACCTATATTTGTTTTCTTATCTACAAAATCTGGGGCATTGTCAATAAGTTCTCCATTACCAATCATAGATTTGTATATTGGATGAATATTATTACCAGATGCCTGATATACAGAAAGATTTTCCTTACCAAAAGTATAAGTGCTACCTGCACCATCTATAACTAAAACTACAGCATCATCAAATCCAGAATGACAATAAGAAGTTTTTGCATGTAGATAATGATGATCTATATGTACCAACCCCTTCACTAGAGGCATTTTTATTTTTAATATCTCAGTTATAAATGCCTGATAACACCCAAAATCAGTATATTGAAAAAATAAATTAGAAAAAGATAAACTGTCAATATAATTACAATACTCTTTAATATGATCTACACAATATATTGCAGTAGATGCATGTTTAGAATGAGAGAATCTTTCTTCAATAAAATGATATAGTTCTCCATTTTTTAAAATAGAGACTGAAGAATCATGAGGACCAGTATGAACACATACGTCTGTCATCAACACTTATCCTCATAAACCTCTCCTATTTCCCAACAATCTATACCTTCATCCTTAATTATATCCATAGTTAATTCTAATCTATTAGCAGGAACTATAACACAATATCCAATACCAAGATTAAATACTCGTCTCATCTCCAACTCATCCATATTACCCTGTCTTTGGATCTCTAAGAAGATCTCTGGAACACTCCAAGCATTCCAATCAACGTGTGCTTTAACCCCTTCTGGAAGGCATCTAGGAAGGTTCTCAGGGATACCTCCTCCAGTAATATGCGACATACCATAAACCCAATCACCTTCATTTAAAAGGCGTTCTACAACAGGAGCATAGATGGTTGTTGGTGTAAGTAACTCAGGATAATTACAATAATTTAACTTAAGTCTACGTGCCAAATAATTAATAATACTGTACCCATTACTATGAACACCACTACTTGCTAATCCAATAATTCTATCACTTGGTTTAATAGCAGAACCATCAATAATATTTTTCTTATCTACTATACCTGTACAGAATCCAGCAAGATCAATCTTCATCTGATACTGAGGATGTTCAGCAGTTTCTCCACCCAAGAGATCCATACCTGATATATCACATCCCTTAATAATACCTGTCATAATATCAGGTATCTTATCATCCAACTTCTGAGTAGAAATATAATCTAAGAAGTATAATGGTTTCGCACCACAAGTGATTATATCATTAACACACATAGCAACAAGATCTATACCAATAGTTGTATAGTCATTAGCAGCTTGTGCAATATCAATCTTAGTTCCTACACCATCAGTTCCAGACACCAAAATAGGTTCCTCATATCCTGAAGGAACCTTTATCATTCCACCAAATCCACCAAGATTAGGAACTTTAGTTTTAAGATCTTCTACAAACTTATTACCAGCATCTATATCAACACCAGCAGTTTTATAATCTAATACAATACCCTCTTCTTTAAAATCAAGAGGATCGTCCCAATTTCTAGTCATAATCAAATAAAATATTGTGGTAGATTCCTATAGCCGCTTATCCTGAACCTACCAAAGGGGATAACCGCAGCCAGTATTTCTCTGACTCTTATATTATACCACAGATTTTTCTTTCTGCTTCTTCTCTTTAGGAACTCGTTTGAGATCACTAATAGCATTTCTTATAATGCTAAACGGACTAGTTAGTTTCATGATCTGTACCTCCTAAGTAAGTTTTACGAGCATGATGCTCTGGCACAATTTTATTTAATTGTATGGTGAGGAGTCCATCTTCAAACTTGACGGATCCAACCTTCGTATCGTCTGAGACCGTCCAAACTCGTTTGAAACTACGTTGGGCCAATCCTTTGTGGATAAACGATCCATCAACTTTCGATTCTTCTTTTGTGCCTTCCACAAATAGTTTTCCAAACTCCGTGAAGACTCGTAACTGATCTTCCTTAAACCCTGCGAGAGCGATCTCCAGCGTTGACTCATGATTGTTTAATTGTATTAAATTATATGGTGGATAATTAGATTGTGGGAAATCTGAATTAAAAAAACGATCCAGATAATCATCCATCCCTATACCATGCTTTGAAATCTTATCCATTAATTCTGGAAGATTTGCAGCGTGATAGCGTTGTAATGCGTTCATGGTTCTCCTTTAAAAGCGAGTGTGTAATTTGTACCCCGAAGGCGTACACTACTATTTAACCATAAAACAATAAAAAGAGGGATGTTGTATCCCCTACTTATTTATTCGGTTTCACTCAAATAGATGATGCTTTGAAGTACCAGCATTATCATTTGATATATTTCCTATTCCAGTTTCTTCTGTTTCCTTTAATTCATAACTCCAATCTTCTATTACAGTATTAGAAAGCATTCTATCTGACAGAAGATTCATTTGTTCTATTGCTATCTCTTCAGTTTCTGCATCAAACCAAAAATCAATTGCCTTACCAATCCTCAACAAATGTGGTTGAACTTTAGGAGCAACCATTTTTACATTATTCATAACTGCATTACCAGCAGCATCAGATACAGATCCTCTCAATCTAACGAAAACTAATGCTTTAAATCTCATATGTCCAAATTAAAAGATACGATTGTTCTAGGGATATCACTATTACTAGGTTGAGTAGAATGTGCTATCGCTGAAGGAAAGAATATTATATCACCTTCAACAACTTCTTTGGGAATTGTTACATTCATGTCACCATTTATAAAATTTAAAAATGGACAATAAAAAATAGTAGGTGTATGAACTTTTTCATCATATTCAAGATAACACACTACACTATATCCAACTGATCCATGATTGTGAATAGTATGATATTCAGATTGAACACCTCTCTCAAACCAAGAATTTCTTATTTTACAAGATCCAATATTTAATGCTTGACGAAACTCTTTTATTTCTTGTTCAAATATCTTTGCTAGTTTCCTATTATGCATTCCTGCTTTATTAGGATTGTTTGCCTGATACCCAAAATCAGATCTAATAGTATCTGATTCACCATTAGATCCAATATTTAATAAATTATCTTCATTTAATATATTAAGTAATTGTTCTTTTTTATATTCCCAATCATTAGTTTGAATGTGGCAAAAGGGAACATAAAATAATGGATTTGTATTAACTAACATTCTCTTAAAATATTTGGGGTGGGAGATTGGGTTTCTGTATTACCAATAAGAGACGGGCATTACTACAGTAGTAAATTTTACATCTCTGCCTGAGACCCGACTGGTAAGTCGATTCTACTCTTGCGAGTAGCAGCACCACCTGTGTCTCATCACCTTATCCAGCTATATGCCAGAAAGATTATTCAGTCACTCCCCGTTGAGTTCGTCAACCCAACAAAGATATTATAACATAAAAAAAGAGGGTGTCAACCCCCTTCTTCCACTTTCTTTTTCTTTGCACCTATATTATATTTCGTTTCTAATATCCAATCACCTTTATCCTTATAAGATAAAACCTTAATCTGGTTGAGTGGAGCAATATCCTGTATCCTATCAGCATCTACGATACCAACCAATCCCCAATCAGCAAGGAGCTGAGCAATACGGTTGCGACGCTGAACGTCATTAGAAGTAAGGTTAGCGTGTTTCCCATCTAAGGCAAATAATTCTTTAAAGTGGACAAGATAATATCTTCCTTGCTTATGAAGGATATGACATGATTGATATATCTTCTTCTCTTTTCTTGACGCTACACCAATTCTTGTAAGCGTTTCTCTTACCTTTAAAAAGTCATCTGGCTCATTCAGAGTCACTTCTACCATTTGATCTTGCGACCAACTCACTTCGGGTTCCTTAACCACACTCATTGCTTTCCTCCAGTTTCAAATTTCGATCTTATAAAATTAAGTTGTTGTTTAGTTAGGATTTTCAATGCTTGTTGTGCTTTTTCATTACTATAACCATAGTAACGTTTTACATAATCAAGATCTTTAATCTTATCTTTTCTGAGCCAAGGAGAGAACCTCTTCTTAGATCGTAAACTATTTAGATAAAAATCATATTGAATCTTCTTAG
>VTLG01010840.1_pt1 | contig 10604 bp, 8 predicted proteins | sample 4694571 | NCBI WGS metagenome assembly VTLG01 (sample SAMN12604809, study PRJNA352737) | marine metagenome | biome: ENVO:00000447; feature: ENVO:00000209|ENVO:00000569|ENVO:01000036; material: ENVO:00002151; isolation source: viral sequences binned using virsorter ... | reverse complement strand
ACTTTGAGGATGAAACATCTGTTTTGATATATCAACCTTTACTGTATCCATTTGCTGGTTTGTCCTATCTTGCATTAAGTCATTAAAGTTTTGTTGGACATCAGATGCTTTACCAGCAATCATATTATCTAACATGTCTTTAATTTCTTTACTTTGATCTAAATTTTCATTTATTCTTTTTGTAGCTTTAGAAATACCTGATGCTCTTTTATCTGATCTTCGACTGTCCTTATCGTAGTGATCGTCGCCCGCCATTCTTCTAGGATTTTTAGTTCCTATGTCAGCAAGATTGTCTTCTGATCTTTTCAGTCTTCGCTCAGTGTTTCTACGATCCTTTTGAGCGCCTTTTTTATAACTTTTAGCTAAGTCCTTTGAAATTTCATCTATTTGTTTAGGCATTTTATGCTCCTCCATTAGGTCCAACGGGATTTCCTTCCCCTGGAACCTCATCTTCTATATTACCAGCTCCGTTAGGGGCTGCTTGATCAACTGCTGCCAGTGGACTCCATTGATATTGTCGTTGATATTGAGGTTCGCTCAATAATTCATTTTCGATCTCATCAATTTCATCATCTGTTAGCATTAAAACGTTCTTTTGTATGTAACGCTTACTAAAAAATGTTCCGATATATGCTGCTAATCCGTTTAATACTTCTACTCTACTTCTCAAAATCTCTTGTTCTTTAGACTCTGTATAGTAAGCATCCGTAGAAAACTCAAAATCTATATCATCTTTTACCATGTTCCAATCTTCTTCAGTTAGAACACCTTTTAGTAAACATTGCGTCTTTAAAAGATCGCTTAACATAACTGAGAACTTCCTTCTTAACTTGATGATGAATTTTGTAAACTTCATTTCATCTCTGTTAATCTCAGCTGCTCTTCCAAAGTTCATACCAGCTTGTTGTTCCAAACGTGAGATAGGAATGTTCAACGATTGATATAGTTTACGTTGAAAGTATTCTACGTCCTCTATTTGCCCCAGGTTTTGGCCTGCTGGCAATGTATCAATCTGTGTTCCTGTCCCGCCTTCTCTTCTGGGTAACCAGAAGTCTTCCAACATTGACATAAACTTCTTGTCATCACGGATCTCGCCTGTATTAGCATCGTAAACTAACTTGTTACGATAACGATCCATAATGTCTTTTAGATATTGTTCTGCCTTCATCTTCGGCAAGTTACCAACATCTACATAAAATATTCGTCTTTCAGGAGCCCTTGTAATTCTATAAATTACTACTGCGTTCTCCATCATACGAAGTTGGTTTGCTGGCCTTATAGCCTTATGTAAATATGATAAAGCTATTTGTTTATCACTATCTACCAAACCACTAGGGGCAAATGTTATAGCATCCTTTGTTATTTTCAGCCCTTGCTGATTCTCAGGTGCCACATAAGCTCCAGGTTTCTGAGTTACACCTTTATCATTATATATAAAAAACTCTTCGACCGCTTTAACAAACAAGATGCCAGAAGGATTCTTTTCCTTCTTAACTTCTCGTACTTTCCTAATCTTTCTAGGGTCTATGTATCTAATATCTACTATACCCTGTTTAGGATTCTCAAGATCTATTACCTTATGGAAATAAATCTTTCCATCAACGTACCATCTTCGGAAATAATCCTGGGCTCTATCCTTAAAGTCCAGGATATTTTTAATTTCCTCGAATTCATTTGCCATGCTTTTTCTAACACTTGCTGAGAGTTTTACCTCATCAAGGTTAATTTCAACGGGAGATTCATTCTCCAATTGTGCAACGGACTCGTTGATTATGTCTTCAACCGCCGTGTCCACGTCTGCCATTAAGGCAATATCGCGATACCTTTTAATCAATTCGGCTTCTGTTTGGGCTATGCCTTCTACATCCATGTAGGTACCGTAGTACCCACCTGCTCGAATCGACTCTATTGCACCGTCGTCGGATGGCGCCACGAATGACTTTTCACTCTGTGGCGTCTCTTTCCGTTTTATTTCAAACCCAAATAAATCCATATTTTAAACTCTTCCCTTAGGAATTAAACGACGTTGTATGCTTGATACTGGAATGTTACCGTAAATTCTTCAATGATGTCATTTTGTGCATATTGTAATGCAATCTCTGACATATTGATTGGAAATGCTTCCTCTAACGTGTAAGTTCCATGTCTCAATACTTCATCATTTCTGTCCAAGTGCTCAACTACTAGCTCGGTTTGATAATCCGCAGGCCTAAGAGCTACTGCTCCGTTGTCTGACTTCTTATTCATACCGTCCATCCAATCCTCAAAAGGTTTTCTTAAACTATTTTCAGTATCATTAACTACTGTAATGGTCCAAGGATCAAATATCCTTTCGCCTGCTAATTTAATTTCCCTACCTCTGTACTGAATAATTGCTGGGTTAACAGTCGAAGCCGGTAAGGCCGCTCCTGATACCAACACACTATACGAAGGATCTGCCGCTGTAACAAAGCCTGGAAAAGCTAAAAGTACCCTGAACTGATTAGGCCTAGCGCCTCCAGCTCCTAGTCTTCCTTTAAAATCGCTAATTTGCATTTTGTTCTCCTATTTCTACTATTTATACGTTACCCGCCAATCTCTTCAAATGCAACACCAGTTCTTGTAGCAATAAAGTTTAGCTGTATAAAGTTGATAGTTTTGGCAGGCTTAATAAATATGTCTGCAACAAATTCGTTTCTATCAATTACTTCGCCTGTATTATTACTTTGGTTACATATAACTTTAAAGTCATATATTCCTCTACGTCCTTGAACGTCTCTTAGGAAAGGTGTAAGCAAGCTTGTAAATTGTGCTCTTGTAAATGCGTCGTTAAATTCAAACAATTGAAACTTAGCTGCTGTAGCTACTGCTTTTTCTAAAACAATAAACAACCTTCTAACATTAATTCTATTGAATGCTGAAGGAGCTGCTAGTAACGTCTTGTCCCCAAACAATACGATTCCGTTTCCAGGACTATTAATAACAGGGTTTACACCGGCTTGGTATAAGTCATCTCTGTTTGCTTTAGTAGGGTTAAAAGCTAATTTTACTGCGTTTCTAACTGCTCCCCTATTAAATCCTGCTGGTGAGAACCACGGATCTGACACGTTGTCTGTGTTTACACATAGACCTGCCATGTCTCCATTTAGTGGTACCCATCTATATACGTCGTTGTATCTGTCGTATTGATATTTCCAGTTACCGTCCATTACACTATAAGAGGTAGCTGCTAAAGCTGCTTTATCCCCTGTTATACCTGTAACTTCGGAACCGGAGTTGTTTACTACTGAAGTCGATTGTGGTGAAACAAATGCTATACAGTCTTTTCTGACTTTAGCAATATTGTCTTGTACCCACTTCTTATCAGTGTTTGACCAGTTAGCTGTCATCACTAATGCTATATCAACGCTTTCTGCGTCTGCAAATAGTGCGTAAGATGTTTGTACATCTCCACTGTCTGGGCTGTCGGAAACACCACCTGTTAAACTGTCAGTATGTTCTGCTGTACTAAATACTGATGTGTATGCTGTTCCGGCTGAAGCTGTTCCCCATGTGCTTTCTCCTGATGGGTGATCCATCCAACGGATAAACTCGGACTGTGAATTAATCACGTCCTTGTAGTATATTGATCCGCCTTGTAGACCCTTAGCATCGGATGCTTTGGAAACGCCTTCATGTTTTTCTAAAACTGTACCTGCTACACCCGTAAACAAACCATCTTCGTCAATAACAATAATGTGCATTTGATCATTTGATCCGCCCACTAATGCTACGTTCGTTGAGGTTAAAGGTGCTGAGTTAAAGTTATCTTTATAAGTCCAATCTGCTGCTAAAACGGCTGTAGCTGTTGCTCCAGATCCGCCTCCACCGCTGAAAGTAATAGCTGGTGCGCTAGTATATCCATTTCCAGGATTTGTTATAGTAATTGCAGTAACTGCACCACCACTTACTGTGGCTGTACCTGTTGCTGTAATACCTGTTCCTGGTGCTGCAAAAGCAACTGTGGGAGCTGACGTATAGTTAGATCCCCCTGCACTAACTGTAGCAGATGCTACTGAATTAGTATCGTAGTTACTTGAATCTGCAAATGAGACCTTAAGCGTATTGCCTATGACTCCTGGATATTTTGCTGCCCACATGCCTACACTTCCTTCGCCTGAGCTATAGCTATTGGTATATTGGTCTTCGTTCTTAACTAAAACACCAGCCGTAGAACCCGCGTTCTTTGCTGTTGTATCGTCAAGTGAACGAACGACTTTTAAATTATTACCATAAGCTAAGAAGCTGGCTGCTGTAAACCAACTCTCATAAACTGTAGAGTTTGGTTCGAAAAATGTATCAACTAGATTGTTCTCTGAACTAATTGTTGTGATCTCGTCTGCAGGTCCCCATTGTGCGTCAATAACAATGGCTCCTGTTGTAGAAGCGACTGCTGGGACAACACTGGTTAGATCCCTCTCTGTTACGAGAACACCTGGTGATAGCTGAAATGCCATGTTTTTCTCCTCGGTTTTATTTTATCTTATGAATGACACAAGTTTAATTATTATCATCACCAACTATTTATAAATCACATTATTTAGAACCGTTTTTCTGTCTGTACAGACTTTTTTATTTGTGTGTACGTCGTTCTGGTAATGTCCTTGCATAGTTTTCTGATATTTTTCTCATCTTTTTCTGTATATTCTTATGGAAATCATCTTCTAATAACCATAAATCTCCATTAACTACTTCAAACTCTGGCTCTTGGCCATCGTCTCTTAAATAAGGAGTTAGGTTATGTTCTATTTCTCCCATTTGTTGTTTGTATAATCCTTCCCTAGTATTAACATCTGTCATGTCTTTAAAGAAATTCTGTGTAGATAACCAGCCAAACAGTACGCAACACATAACCAAATCGTCATGATAGCCTACGTCTGCCTGATATGTGTTACCCTTTTCTATAAATGTAGATATCTCATGTATTATATGTTCATCAAATATCAACATTTTCCTTTCTTCTAGTAAGGATTTAAATGCAAAACACCCTTGTCTTTTTACTTGTTTTGATGTTGTAACACCATGCTTGCTTGATTTACCAAACCCAGGACTAACATATTGTCTGTTTTGTTCTGTAACTGTACTGCAAATGTTCTCATATTCTATTTCTTGATGTAATATTTCTACTACTTGCTGTCCTATATCATTAACTTCTACTAATATAAATGCGTCGTTATAGTCTTTGCCTACCTTTCCAATAACATCTGGAAACAACATAGGCGATATATCATTACATTTATATTTTGCTACTATATTATACGGCATTTCTGTAATGTCTGCAACAACAAAGGCGGAGTAGTCTCCACCAATTCCCCTGGCTGTATCGACTGTAATAGCGTAGTAATGATTCTCTAGTGGCTCTTCGTATATGTCTAAATTATTGTTTTGGAATATAGGATCTTTTGTACTCATAGCTCCTATAGTTTGTGAGTTAATTAATGTATTAGTTGAACCTAAGAACTCACATAATACCTCTTGATTAAATTTAACATCACCAAGTAATTGTTTCTGTTCTTCTAACCACTTCTCATCACGTCCTGGTATCTCATAGTAAGGAATAAACATGTGCTCGAAGCCATTCTCTCCTTTCTCTGCTTCATTCCAGAACTTCCAGAAGTGATTATACCCTAACGGAGTAGAGGTTAATAGTATTTTTGTTGTCTCTCCCGCTGAAATTGTTGGATAAACAGATGTAAAAAACTCGTCTGCTATGTTGTTAGGTATGATTGCTGCCTCATCAATGTATAGCCAATTAACAGACTTACCACGTATCGCTGCTGCTGTTGTTGCTGCTGTTAATACTTTACTATTGTTTTCTAGTTCTACGTCACCCTTATTCCATGTTTTAACACCTTGTTGCATCCACAAAGGCAAGTTTTCATACATAATTTGGTATCTGTTTAATACTTCTCTTGCTGCTGCACTCTTATTAGCCATAATAGCTACTGTTTTATCTTCTTCAAAGATTGTATAGTGTAATATACATGCTGCTGCTGTAACTGTTTTGCCTTGTTGACGTCCTTCCATTAATACCACACGTCTATGGTTCATTATAACATCTACTTTATCTCTTTGGCAATCATATAATTTGAATGGTTGTAATCCTTTATCCAAAGTAATTATTTTTACATACTGTTCTATAAAATACTTAGGATCATTTTTACATTTGATATATTCTGCGACTTCTTCTTTGGTAAAGTCGTGTTGATAAGCTAACGGTTTAAGGTTAGGATTACCGTGATAACTATTGCCTTCTGCTTGTGTCATCTTTCTCTACGTTTATTACTTTAGGATCTTCTTCTCCTTTTAAAGCACTTAATAGGTCTTTTGTACTACCTACAAATAAATTGTTTTGTGTCTTAACGTTTCCTTTGAGTGAAGGGTCGTCTGCTGTTACACGTTTCTGTCTTTCTTGTACATCTATCATGTCTTTAGCAGTGTCTTGTAAATTCTTAATCAGTCCACCAGCCACTTCATATGCACGTGGTTGGTCACTGTTTCTGGCAATATGTAATATGCCTTGAATGGCTTCGTCGTTGTATGCTTCTGCCTGTTTTAATATTTGTCTTGCATACTGGAAGTCCTCTTCTTGTTGCTTAGCAAGAAGTTTTTGTCTGTCTTCATCAGAGATAGCTACTTCAGGAAGTTGCTTTTTCCTTTCGTCTTCTCTTTCTTTTAAATTTTTCTCTAATGCCTTTGTAACTTCTTTGGTATTAAATTTCTTATCCAAATCGGTAAAAGGATTCTTATTCGAAGTTGTCATCAAATTCCTCCACAAACTGATATGCATCTATGGGACTTGCGTCTTCTGGGTTAACATAGGCTGTTATTGAACTCTTTAAGTTGCCTAAGTTCAATGACAATGTTGGGTCATTGTATATATCTGCAATAACCTTCTTAATAATTCCAACATTCTCTACGTTACTGTAAAAATTAAGCCTCATTGTAAAGTTTAAAGTCCATACAACAGCTAATCTATTAGCAAAGTCTCCTTCATAATCGTCTTCATAACCAACATTATCTAATGTAATTTTTATATCCCGTTTTATATTTAGTTCGGGTAAATCGTTTATTGTAACATTGAAGTCTGGATTAAAGTATGGAAGTATTTGTTCCACAATTTGTAACCCATCATCTTGGTTCTTCGCAAATATATATAAGGCCAAATTCATATTAAATGGCGCAGAGTTAAATGCTGTTCTTACTGTATTCGCTGAGTCTCCTACTCCAACAGCTTTGTTCTTTTGTATTACTGTTGTCTTTCTACTAGGATCATAGTTTAATCCTTGTATTTCAAATCCTATACGTGGCAAGGTAATTGCCACCTCTCCTCTTGTATCTGTACCCGTGACCCTGGCAATCCTTGTCATAAATTTTTGCTTAGTAGAGTATGATAATGGTACCCTAAGTGTTTGTGCTACTGCTCCGGCACTATTTTTACGTTCAACATTAATATTATTGAATATCGTTCCGAAAGCAATAACTGCTTTTCGTATATGCTGATGATAAAATTGTTGATCTTTAAACACCTATCTCTCCAAATGGATTCTTTTCACTGAAGTCTAATATCCCTTCTAGGAAATTAATATTATCAAAGTCTAAATTATCTATTGGTTCTGATTTAATTTGGTACCCTTCATTAATTATAGATCCTGAGTCCTCTTTAAGCCATAAGCCACCATCTTCTAATTGTAATTGATACTCCAACATGTCCTGAGAGTATGTTGTTTCTATTCCATCTATTAATGTAATGCCTGTATCTAAATCTTCTGAACTGTATTCGAAGAGTTCACAAACTAATCTAAATACATAAATTTGGTTTAACTGATAGAATGGATTTTGGAAATCAACATATTTAATTTCAAATAGTGATTTAGTTTTCTCAAAGTATATTAAATCTCCTTCGGAAGGCCTTGTTGTTTGTGTAAAGGTACCTCCAGAAGTCAACACCATGTCTTCCCAACGTCTTTTTGCCATTACAAAGGTTGCTTGATCTCTTACTTCAAGTCCAAACCTTGTAAATATGTCTCCCTGTCCTTCGTAGCCATTTACATTATCCAAATACATTTCCAAAGGATATGCTTGTGTAAATTTGGACAGCTCGTCTTCATCAAAGATTGTATCTTTGTTGACTAGTGTCCTAGGTAGGTAATATGTGTCGTGGCCGTAGATTTTAAGACTTTCTATAATTAAGTCTTCAACTAATCTCTGTTCGTTTGTTTGTCCTTGTCCTTGGCCTGCTTGGAAGTAAAAATTTGTAGGCATGTTACTATCCTATCATAAATTGTGGGGGCAGTTCATAACTCTTCTGCATTTGCTCTTCAATAACCTGTATCTCTTGAGCTGCTTCTTGAAATATTTGATCCCCATTCAGTGTAACACCTCCTGGCATTTGAATACCTGAGAACTTACTCATGTTAGAGCCCCATTGTCTTTTAATTAAAGCAGTGGCATATTTTTTAAGAAACATATCATCATATACTTCTGTATATGTTGCAGGGTCTAATATAGCCCATGCTTCTGCTACTAAATAATCACCGGGGTTAAATGTTTTGTCCCAGTCCGTGTCCATATAAAGTCTGTCTGTTTTTCTATTCCAACGTATTTGTCTGCTGCCTGCTAAAAGCATTTCTAGTGTAGTCAAATGACTTTGTACCACACTATAATATATCATGTCTGCTCCCATTAAGTTATATAGGTCATTCATTCTAAATTGATACATTAAGTCAAACAATTCTCCATCTCTGGATACGTTGGTTGCTGCACCACCAAAGTTAAATACTCTTGTGATGCCTAATATATTATTCCCAACAGGAACATATCCTTTTTCGATATCTCCCTGTGTATAGAAAGTGGTGGGGTGTAATGTCGCAACCGATCCGGATTCACTTCCTGTTATTTGTTCGCTTGCCACAAAATCTGCACTCCCCGTATCCATCTTTTCTATAGTAATATCTTGGCCTGAGCCTGATACTACCTTTGCGAGGCCACCTGATGTGCCTCCTAGAATCTTCTCATTTTTTAGGAAGTTTGCTGCTACATTAGTTGTCAAGTGTACCTTGGAACCTGTGATCATGTGTTTGACAAACGTTCTCTCAACACCGTCGAAATGATATTCTTGCCAATACTGTATGGCGTCATCGACTCTGTCTGAGACTTGTTGTTCATCCACATTTATTTCTATCACAGGAGCTCCAAGTCTCCTTAGACAATAATCTTGTAGATCCGTTCTACTAGCTAAAGCCATAATCTACTCCTAGTTCAGTAAACTACCGGCTGCGTTGTATATTGCTGTTCCTGTTATGGTAGCAGTAGAGCCTTCGCCCTGTGAATGAGAAACAGTAATACCGTTTCCTCCACTTACTTGCGCCATGTAATTTCCTGTCGTATCTGTTCCTAAAGCAACACTATTTGCCTGAATAACGGCTGATCCAGTAACGTTTCCTGAACCATCAAAACCTGCTGATGTCCATACTACGTCTCCTGTCATACCTATTGTTCTGGATGTAGTTAATGTTGCTGCTGACCCTGTAGTGTTTTGGTTTAATGTTCCTACTACTAAATCTATTGTATTATCACCATCTTGATAAGTTGCTGTAATACCTGTTTCAGTGTTAGAACTAAACATAGCTCCTACTGTGTCAGAAATTTCTTCACTTAGATCTATGTTGGCTGAGCCGTCAAAAGATACTCCGTGAATTGTTCTAGCTGATGCTAGAGTTGTTGCCGTAGCTGCTAAGCCAACGGCTATATTAGCTGTACCATCAAATGATGTTCCGCCAATAGTTCTTGCTGTTTCTAATGCTGTTGCTGTTGCTGCATTTCCTGTGGTAGATCCTGAAGATCCACTTACATTTCCTGTAACGTTACCCGTTAGAGCTCCTGCAAACAATGTTGAAGTTAGTAAACCAGAACTTGGATTATATGTTAATCCTGTATCTGTTTCTATACCTTGTCCGCCTGTTGCTCCGTCAATGAACGTTGGGTAAACTGTTTCGTCTGTACTATTATTAGCACTTGCCGTAACGTTTGTTGCTGTAACAGCTAAAGTAGCTGTATCTGCATTACCCGTTAGATCACCTGTAACGTCCCCTTCTAAGTTTGCTACTAAGGTGCCTGCTGTAATTGTTAAATTACCTGTACTTGCACCCGTAAAGGATCCTGTTCCTACTGTGAATTTATCTGCACTCTCATCATAACCGATGAACGCATTATCTGCACTACCTCGTTCTATAACTAGACCGGCATCATTACCAGGTGTTCCTGATGTGCCGTTTGCTAATTCAATCAGCGCGTCTGTAACTGTTAAATTTGTAGAATCTATTGTTGTGGTTGTACCATTAACATCTAGATCTCCACTAACTGTTACATTATTAAATTGAACATTGGAGTCTGTTGCGACTGCCTGTCCAATTGCTATTGTTGCTGTTGAACCTTCTGCTGGAGTATGTGTTACTGTAACACCTGTTCCTGCAGACGCGTCTGTCATATAATTTCCTGTTGTATCAGTTCCTAGGGCGACACTATTAGCTGCTATAGTTAATGCTGTTGCAACATTTGCAGAGCCATCAACTGAACCTGTGCCT
>VTLG01007387.1_pt1 | contig 10604 bp, 8 predicted proteins | sample 4694571 | NCBI WGS metagenome assembly VTLG01 (sample SAMN12604809, study PRJNA352737) | marine metagenome | biome: ENVO:00000447; feature: ENVO:00000209|ENVO:00000569|ENVO:01000036; material: ENVO:00002151; isolation source: viral sequences binned using virsorter ... | reverse complement strand
AGTACCATGAGTTTCGCCAGATGTTCCTGAAGTTCCTGCAGAGCCAGACGATCCATGCGTTCCATCTATACCATTTCCTCCGCCGCCTCCGCCGCCTTCACCCCAACCGCTTCCTCCTGCTACTTTTTGTGCAGTTTGGGTTGCTTTTGAACTAACTTCTTTAACAACTTTTCTGATATTTTCTATTTCAGATTCAAGTCTAGTTACTTCAGCATCATCACCAGAATCACCTTTTTCTCCTTGAGGTCCCTCGGGTCCAGTCTCTCCTTGAAGTCCTTGAGGTCCTTGAACACCTTGAGGCCCAATTCTCCCATCTTCCCCTCGTTCACCTTTGGGACCAGGATCTCCTTGCTCTCCCCTTTCACCCTTTTCGCCCTTGGAACCTTCAGTACCCTTGATTTCAAGAACTCTGACTTTTTCGCCTGTTACAGGATCTAAAATTTCTTTTATACCTACAACAAGTTCTTCTTTAGTCTTTTTAAGTGTTTTTTTAGTATAAGCAAGAGCAGTGGCTAAAACCTTACTTAAATCTAAGTCTTGTTCTTTTTGATCGTCTTTCATTTATTGTCTCTGCACCTAAATCTTCACCAGAATCAATTTATAAATTTTTAACTTACAAATTTATCATCATCTTCTAAAACAGAAAAAAGAATATCATTTACTTTATCTTTAATTTCATTTTCTTTCTTCGCAACTTCAAATTTCTCCTCAATTTTTTTATCAATATTTTCATTGATATCTTGTTTATTGTTCGTATCTACTTCTACAGAGTTAAATTGCATCTCTTCTTCTCCCGAAAATCTAGGATCATCTAACTCTTTTTGCATTTGTTCATCATTAGTTTTAACTTCATCATCAGTCATCATCAAAATATGCTTTCTTATATACTCATGTGACCAATATTTTCCAGCATAATCTTGTAAATCTCTTAAAATGTTTAATCTATCTTGAAGAAGTTCATTTTGCTTTATTTCTGAAAAATGACTATCATTTTCAAATTCATAAAATATTTCATTCTTAACATTTTTCCAATCTTCTCTAGACATTATACCTTTAAGAGTCATTTGTCTTTCCATAATCTCATCAAACATTAAACTAAATCTACTTTGGAGTTTATTAACAAACCGTGTAAATTTAACTTCATCCCTTGAAATTTCTGTAGCACGGCCAATTGTATAATTTGCTTCTGATTCAAGTCTTGAAATAGGAACACCTAGTGATTTGTAAAGTTTTTTCTGAAAATATAATACATCTTCAATATCTCCAAGATTTGAACCACCGGGTAGGGTAGAAATTTCTGTTCCTCTTCCACCTTCTCTTCTCGGCATCCAATAATCTTCAAGCATTGACATATGTTTTCTATCATCTCTAACTTCACCGGTGTTTGCATCATATACAAGTTTGTTTTTGTATCGTGTCATTAAATCACGCATGTATTGTTCTGCTTTTAATTTGGGCAGATTACCAACATCAACATAAAAAATTCTTCTCTCTGGTGCCCGTGAAATACGATAAATTACCAGAGAATCTTCAATCATTCTTAATTGATTTAATGGTTTGATTGCTTTGTGTAGGTAGGATAAAACTAATGAACGTGTAGCATTCATTAGTCCCGAATGTGTATATACAATCGAATCGGGAGATATCTTTAAACCACTGGCGGCACTTGTAAAAGCAGTTCCGATTACTTGTCCTTGTGATTGATAAATTCCCTTTTGATTATAAACATAATATTCTAAAACAGCAGTTTTTGTTTTACCGTTGGGTTGTTTTTCTTTTTTCTTTTCACGTATTTTCTTTATTTTTCTAGGATCTAATATTCTTAATTCATGAATACCTTTTTCTAAATTATTCTCATCAACGATAACATGATAGTATACTCTACCATCAATGTACCATCTTTTGAAAACATCAGACCCCAAATTCTGTAAATCTAAAAGTTTACTTATTGTTTTGAATTCTGCTCTTATTTTATCTCTAATGGGTTCAGAGACATTTAAATTATCTACATTAATTCTTACAACTGGTTTGTCTTTTGATGATACAATTGCTTCATTAACTATATCATCAATAGCGTTTTCTACTTCTGCTTGAAGACCCATATCACGATATCTGTTTATCAATTCAGACTCGCTTTTTATAGCACCTTCTGTATCAACATATGTTCCATAAACACCACCTGATGCTACGGACAATGCTCCATCTTCATATTCTGCTTCCGCAAAAGTTTGAACCTTTACGTTCTTATCTTCTTTTTTTCCGATTGTAAAACCGAATAGTTCAATAGGCATGTAATTTCCTGAATGCGAGTTAAATAATTATAATAGTACTGTACTAATTTATATTTATTCACTCGCAAAATCAGAAAATTATGTTTTTTTGAATAATTTATCCTGTACCAACGCCACTATCAATAATAGGTTCAGCCTGAACACCGCTAACCGCTGGTGCGGTAGATGCATCAATTGTTCGAATCCAATAATCATATGAAAAAGTTACAGTATATTCTTCAACAGTATCATTATCTCCCCAATCTAAAGTAATTTCAGAAAGATCAGTTGGAAATAGATTTACAAACTCATATGTTGCTGTAACAGATGTAGATGGTCCTTTTTTACTAAATTGTTCAACTACTGCTTTATGTGCATAATCTCCTGAACCAGAACCTGCTTTTCTCGTATTCAAAGAATGTCCATTTATAAAGTCCATCCAATTTTCAAATTGCGATCTGGCCGCAAAAGTTTCATCATTAATAACTGTTATAGTCCACTCTGGGAAAGTTCTATTTCCTGCAAGTTTAACCTCTCTACCAAAATAAGGAACTATAACTGTTCCAATTGTAGCTCCAGGTATTGATGTTGCTTTAGCAAATAGTTCCAAATCTGTTCCATTAAACATGTTTCCTTTAGTAGGAATCTTTACTCTAAACAGATTAGGTCTTTGCCCATCATATTGCATTGCATTTCTAAAATTTTGTATGTTAAATGCCATTACTTATCTCCTTAAACTGCGTTAACCACTTCAGAAAATTCTACTCCGGAAGCCACGGCAACAAAGTTTAATCCTATGAAGTTAATAGATTTAGTGGGTTTAATGAAAATATCTCCTCTAAACTCATTTCTATTTATAACAGCAGGCGTATTATTTGTGCCATCACATATAACTTTAAAACTCTCTATACCCCTAGATGACTGAACATCTCTTAAAAAAGGCTCTATTATAGAAATAAAATTTAATCGTGTAAATTCATCATTAAATTCAAACAATAAATTTTCAGCCGCATTTGCTATAGCTTTTTCTAGAATAATGAAAAGTCTACGTACATTAATTCTATCAAAAGATGATGGTCGTGCTAACATGGTTTTATCACCAAATAAAACTTTTCCTTTTCCAGGAAATGATGCTATTGGATTAATTCCATTTATATACAAATCATCTCTTTCAGCATTATTAGGCACATACGCTATAAATGGAGTCGATACTTTTATTTGTCCTCTTGTAAATCCTGCAGGAGAAATATAAGGATTAACATTATCTGCTTGGGCACAAATTCCAGCAACATCGCCATTCATTGGAATCCATCGATAAACAGAATTCCATTTATCAAAGATATATTTGTAACTTCCATCCATAACAGCATAACTTGTACTTGGTAATGCATTCCTTCTAGCAATTACATTTGTTACTTCACTACCTTCTTTATTAACAACATCTGCTTCTTCAGGAGAAATAAACACAACACAATCTTTTCTGGTTTCTGCTATTTCGTTAATCAAATATGTAGCTAAGGTATTTGATGCTTCACCCGAAATTAATAAAGAAACATCTATTTTTGCAGGATCTTTGAAATAACTATAAGCAGTAATTTCATCTGAAGCTGAAGAACTAAATCCATCAACTCCACCTGAAAAACTGGCAGTCATAATTCCATTTGCACCTGCTCCACTGAAAGATCCAGCAAATCTAGCACTAAGATTTCCTTGAGCAAGTGTATCTCCCCAATCATGAGTAATTTTACTAGATCCTGCATCTGTAGGAGCATCTCCCATTGCATCATGATCTGTCCATCTCATCCATTTAGAGTCATTGTTTATTGCTTCTTTATAGTAATGTGTATCTCCAGTATCTCCTACAGCACCATTTGCTACTGAAAGAAACGGATGTGCTTCAATAACCTGATAGTTTCTAGTTTGCTTTTGTCCTCTTTTGTCTTTTGCTCCATTAATTTCTCCATCTTCATCTACTACTATAACGTGTATCTGATCTCCAACATCTTGTGTTCCTGTTCGTTTATAAGCATAAGGACTTGTAAGAGGTGCGGTTGGAAAAGAATCTGCATATTCCCATCGTCTTGAAAATGCTTTTGTAGTTACTGCTCTATCATAGGCAGATGCAACACTAAGTGATGTTGTATTTGTAATACTTTCTATTCTCCGATCGGTTTCAACACCAGTATCATCAGTACATGTAATAATATCTCCTACATGAAGTTGTCGAGAAAAATTAGTATCATTTCCTCCAACTACCTGTGAACCTGCTGAAATAGTCAAAGTTCCAAGCATATTACCTGCTGGTTCTTTAAAAGCGGATCTCTTTTTTCTTACAAATGTTACACCCGATCCACCGATTAAACCTGTGGTTTCTACTCCACCTGTAGCCTGTGAAATTGTTGCTACAGTATTAGAAGTAATTGCAGTTACTATTCCTACATTACTGTTACTACCACCTTCTACAACAACATCTCCAATTCTTAATTCTGTATCAAATAATGTACCAGTTCCTGTAATACCAGCTCCAGTATCACTATTTGCAAGTGTACCAGTAAGAGTATAATCTGTATTACCTGCTAATTTAACAGTATAATCGCTTTCGTTAGCTATTGTATTTGCTCTATCTGCTTGACAAATGGAAATTTTCATTGAATTTCCAAGTGTTCCTGGATGTTTTGCTGTAAAACTTGTTCCTGCAGTTGTTGTTGACATGTACGTATTTTGATATTCAGCATCGTTTCGGATTAATATTCCAGAACCACCTGATACTGCATTTTTGGCGGTTGATGTATTAGCCGCTCTAACAACTTTTAATTTATTAGAATAAAGTAAAAAACTTGCGGCACTAAAAAATGTTTTATACGTATTTCCATTTGGTTTACCGAATACGGAAACCAACTCATCTTCTGAAGTAACTAATGTAGCAACCTCCAAGGGTCCCCATGTTAAATTACCAGCTATAGCGCCATCCGAAATAGAAGGAATTGGTACTCTAGTAGTTAAGTCGATTTCTGCTACGGCTACTCCTGGACTGACTTGAAAGGCCATATTATCTCTCCCTAAAATATTTTGAATAAAAATGCTTCCAATATATTTATATTTTAGCTGATTTTGGAGGTGTTTTTATTTATTGTAATATAAATAATTAAATGAAAAAGGCTATTGAAAGATTTGAAAAGAAGATTTTAAGAACAAATGATTGTTGGTTCTGGACTGCAAGTAAAACAAAGCAGGGTTATGGTATGTTTTCATATGATGGAAGATCAATTCCCGCCCATAGATTTGCGTATATTGCTTATAAAGGAACTATTGAACAGAATAAAATAGTTCATCAATCATGTAATAATACATATTGCGTAAAACCAGAGCATTTATATTTAACTACAAAAAGTGAAACGAGAAATAAATTTTACGAATTAAGAATTAATCCTGAAATGATATTTAATGAATCTATAAGATATTTACAAAAATTAAAAAAATTAAGACCCGATTTAAAACATGATATAAATGGACTAATAGAACAAATAAAAGATCCTAAAAATATTCATCGTATTAATGTAGATACTCATTAGAATATTTTTCATCTACTACCCATTTTTCACCACCCATTTCTACAGTTTCTGGCTCATAAGAATTTCTTCCATCATTTATGAATCCAAAAGGAATTAATTGTGCTTCTGCTTCTTCTAATTGTTCTTTAAACATTTTTTCACGTAAATCTAAATCTGTAATTTCTGTAAAATATTTTTGATTTACTAACCACCCAAATAAAATTAAAGTTGTCATTAAATCATCATGATATCCTTCTTCTGCTTCATAACTTGATCCTTTAGCAACATATGATGTCATTTCAGTAATAGTGTCAAGATCCCAAATAAGTAATTTATCTCCTTCTATTAAATCTTTACAATTAGAACAACCTTTTCTTTTAATTTCTTTTGTGGTTCTAATACCCAATTGTGAACCTTTTCCAAATCCTCCGCCTAAAGTTTGACCCGATCTACCCAAAACGCTTGTTTGAAAAATATTAGGATATTCTAAATCATGATGTAAAACATCAGCTACTTGTCCACCAATATCATTTATTTCAACTAAAACATATGCAGTATTATAATAACGAGATACATTTTCTACCACATTAGGAAATGTCATTGGAGATATATTTGCATCTCTATATTTTGCAACTTGTTCATATGGAAATTGAGAAACATCAAATACTGAAAATGCTGAAAAATCTTGTCCTCGTCCTCTCGCAACATCAACTACAGTAACATATGAGTGTTTAGGATCTGGTTCAACATAAACATCTAAACTATCTCTCTTAGAAATAGGAGGTTTATAAGGCATGGTTCTAAGTTTTGCCGCTGATATCAATGTATTTTGAGAACCAATAAAATCACATTCATATTCTTGTGAAAACTGTAATTCACTTGTATTTCTTATCGTTTCTTTTTTCCATTTTTCATCTCTTCCTGGAGTCTGAGACCAATGAACTTCAATAGGAATATAATCACTTCTTTTTTCTTCAGCATCAACCCACATTTTATAAAACATGTTCAATCCTTTTGGAGTTGATACAATAAAAACTTTAGTAGTATTACCAGAAGAAATAGTAGGATATACAGAAGTAAAAAATTCTTCTGCTAAACTTGGTGGATCAATATGTGCAAACTCATCCATAAAAATAATATTAAAAGATGATCCACGAACCGCAGAAGATGAAGTTGATGCGGATATAACTTTACTACCATTTTCTAATTCAATATTACCTCTATTCCAAACAACTACACCTTGCTGTAACCATTTTGGTAAATGTTCATAAGCAGTTTTCAATCTCTGAAGAATTTCTCTTGAAGTAGAACCCTTATTTGCTAATATAGCTATATTAGCCTGTTCATTAAAAAGAGCATAATGTAATAGATAAGCACAAATCGTTGTTGATTTTCCAGTCTGTCGAGGCATTTTACAAATAACAAAACGATTATTATGAAATGTATCAACCATCTCTTCTTGATAATCATACAAATCAAAAGGCATTAAACCATGATCTACATGAACAATTTGCATATATCTTTTTGCAAAATATATTGGATCTTTAGAACATCTAATATATTCTTCTAAAGTTTCTTTATCATATTCTACTGGAGTATATGCCCCTTTAAGAAGAGGATTTCCTGCGTATGTTTTTGTAGCCATTATTTTAACTCGTAATTTACTAAACCTTGTTTTGCAGTAAAATCTGTAGCGCCTGACATTGATCCTAATATTTTTAATGTGGCAGATTTAGGAGAAACCATTTTAATATCAATAATACCTTTTCTCCATTTAGATTTATTTAGATTTGCTTGATAGAAATCTTTGCCGCCAATTATTTCGTGAACATATTTTCTTGATGTACGGTCATTATTTAATATACTTGCTACAGAATAATTAAAAAAAGAAGTAATCGTAAAAGGATAATTATTTCTTATTGTTTGTATAACTTGTTCTCTTCCATCAAAAGTTTTTCTCTTTATAAAATAATCTTCTATTGCTTCTATTACATCATCAATTTCTTGATTTTCTTTTGGAGAAAGAGTCTGATTCATTGCGACTTTTCGAATACTTTCATAAATAGAATGATTTGTATTTTTTACAATTGATTTTTTTAATTTTAATACTGCTCTTAATCCAACTTCAAATGTTATATTTTTTGAATATTTAAATCTACTCGCTCCTACTTGTTCTGGTGTATATCCCATATTAAATGCTGTCTGACACATTTTTTTAAAAAAACAATTTTTATAATCACTATAATATTTCATTCCATAAGGAAGAACATTCGACATAAATGATGCGGCGGAGCCCTTATCATATTTGCTCGATATACTAACAGTAGTTGTATCAAATATCAAACTACTATCAACAAGTTTAAATGCGGGATCAGTTGGTATACTAAAAGATTTTAAATTAATTCCAAACATATCAGAAGGAGTACAAGTATTTGATAACTGTTTTTTAAATGCTAATATTCCTATTAAAATTTCACCAAAATATACACCAAGTTCATCAATATGACTATCATCAATACCATTCAAATCAATTTCAGATAAATCATCTTTATCCAAATATGCTTTTATTTTTTCTATAAGATAATCATTATTACTAATTTTATTATCTAAACCCCAAACAATACTTTTTTTTAAATCATCATAAGAATTAAATAATTTTACTGGAACATCTTTTTTCGAAAGTACTGTTATTTTTTCATTATTACCTTTTTCTGTAAAATCTTCTGCTAATATTTGTAATTTTTGTGGTCTTTCTGCATTAAGATTATCTGTGGGTTTTCTTATTTTTGAAATTAATACATATCCTTTTTTTCTCTGATATTCAATATTAGCATACTTTCTTCTTTCAAATTCCTTATATTTCTCTGAAAGTAATTTTATTTCTGTTCTCGGTTGAATAGTAACATTCATACTGTCTAATACATTATTAGTTTCTTGAAACATTTCGGCAACCTGACCATTTTCTATTCTCAGCTTTAATTTTTTCCAGTCAGCATTTTCTGTAACATATCGTGTGAAAACCACTTGTCCTGGAAATCTTCTATCGATTTGTCCTAAATGAGCCACTATTCTTTTTTATCTTTTAACATTTTTTGGAGTTCTGCAGTACTACCAACAAATAATGCATTTGTTACTGAATTAGGTCCCGTACTGTTTTCTTGTTTGATATCTTTTACTTGTTTATGAACATTCATTAAGTTTTGATTTTGTTCACCTACAGTTTTAATTAATTGACCAACAACTTCGAACATTCTAGCATTACCACTATCTCTCGCATCTTGTAATAAATCTTCAATAGCATCATGTCCCCTTTCAATAATATTGTATATATTTTCACGAACATACTTATAATCAGTATTTAAATCTTCTGAATCAGATGCAACAACTTTTCTTTCAATGGGTTTTTTTACAATAGAGCCAGAAGGCATTTCTAGAATTTCATTTAATTTATCTTCAAAATCTTTTATCATAGTTTATCTCACTCATAGGTGCCAGTTGCTTCATTATAGTTTACTGGTGGATTATAAACTGTTATTGTAGTATTTGCATCAAAATCATCTCCTGGAGTAATATATGTATTTGATCCTCCTTCAGGAACAATTGTAATTTTACTAATTATATTATCTTGACCGAGTTCGGTTGTACTATCTTCGGTCAAAAGAAAACTTCCTGTTTCTAATAGAAATTGATATTGTGCAAAAGGAGTAGAAGTTTCTAATAATAATTCATTGTTTTCATCACTTGCATTAGCTTCAGCAACTTCTTTAAATGCAACTTCAATCGTTTTAATGATTGATTGTGAAGATTTAATATCGGGATATATAAATCCTTTTAACATAAAAGATATTGTCCAAATAATTGTTCTTCTGGCAGAAAATTCTCCTTCATAAGAATCTTCACTTGTAGCACTTTGAATAATAATTGGAATATCTATTGAAAGACCCATATCTGTTATGATATTAACAGTTACATTAAATTCTGGAGTAAAAAATGGAAGAATTTGTTCTAATATTTGAGTACCATCTTCAGCATTTTCTACAAATGCATATAAAGAAAAATCAAAAATATATGGAGAAGGATTAAACATTTTTTTAACATTTCTTTCTCCATTAACTGATTCTTTATGTGTTAATGAACCTATTGTATTTAATTTTCTAACAGGATCATAAGCCATACCAGTCATTTCAAATCCTAATCTAGGAAGTTGAATAGCAACCTGTCTATCTAAACTAGCATCTTGATTTATTCTTGTAAGAAATTTTTGCTTTGGTCCATAAGCTATTGGTACTTTTTGTCGAGATAAAACATTGCCCCCCGAATCCTTTTTTTCAATATTAATATCATTAAATAGTGTACCAAACAATGCAACATATTTTCTTATTGTTTGATGATAAAAAGTTTGTCCTAACATAATACTCCATAAAGATTGTAATATTATTTAGTTGTATAAATAGTCTTATGGCACTATCAATAAAAACCCAAGGCGAAAATTTAACAATGTATCAAGGTAGTAACTTTGAAAAAGTTTTTACTGCTAAAGATGCAAACAATTCAAATGTAACTATAAGTACTGGTACTTGTGCTTCTAAAATGAAAAAGAACCACACAACTACTAATACTTCCTGGATAATGTCTTTCACAACGGCAATATCGGGCAGTAATGTGACCATAACCGCTAATGCTACTCAAACAGCAAATATGTCTTCAGGATTATATGTATATGATGTTGAATACACCCAATCGGATGAGGTAACAAAGGAAAGAGTAGTTGAGGGAATGATTA
>VTLG01012062.1_pt1 | contig 10606 bp, 9 predicted proteins | sample 4694571 | NCBI WGS metagenome assembly VTLG01 (sample SAMN12604809, study PRJNA352737) | marine metagenome | biome: ENVO:00000447; feature: ENVO:00000209|ENVO:00000569|ENVO:01000036; material: ENVO:00002151; isolation source: viral sequences binned using virsorter ... | reverse complement strand
AGTTAGGTCTAAAGCAGACCCCGAACTGTCTGTAACAGTTACAGTTGTTGTGTAGTCTGCACCACAATCTATGAAGATATTTGAAATAGTTGCCATAAAAAAACCCTTATAAATGTTGTAAGTATTTATAAGGGTTAATTATTTAAGTAAATTGTAAAAGGTTTTATCCTTTGGGGTTGTCGTCTTTTACCTTTTTGAGTTTTGCGGCCATACTTGCGGAAAATACACCTTCTTTATAAAGGTCATCTAATTGATCTCCAATATCTGGATATGCAGTTTGTCTATCATACGCATATTGACTAGCTTCCCAATCTTTTATCATTTCTGCTAATTTAGCATTTATCTCATCATCAGTTGGTGGTTTTTGACCATCATGATAAACAATATTACCATCACCATAATCTGACAATCCACCCCCCACTAATTCATAAACAGCTTCAATTTTAATTGGTTTTATATTTTTTCTCATAATTTTATCTCCCGAACTATAAATTGCCATCTAACTCCATTATTCATATAAATTGTAGAACTGCCGCCAGAAACTTTTCTCATATAAGGTTTAAATTTAATAGTTTGTCCAGCGGTAATAGTAGCTGTATACATTACTCCATGAAATCCTCCATACCCCTCATATGCTCCAGCATTAAATTTACCGAAACCTATATCATCAGCATATGATGTTGGTGGGTTGGGCATATTAGCATAAGCTGCACCATTTGCACTTACAAAGCAAGTGTATCCACTTAGATTGTCTGTACCATTAGCATCAATTCTTCCAGAAAAAAGTTCAACATTATATTTTCCATTTGTCTGAAGAGCAGTCATACTTACTTCTTGGGCATCAACTTGAACCCATGATGTGGAAGTAGTTGTTGCTGCACTACCAGCTCCAACAAGACTTGCTGTTTGAAGTACATGGCCCGATGGGAATCCAACCGCTGAACTTAAAGTTCCTGCCGTTACAGTTCCAAGATTATTTGTTGATCCAGATAGTGTATGATTACCATTTGCATCAATAGTATGTGCAGCTGTTCCTCCCTCATCCTGAAGGATTAAACTTCCACCACTAGTAGGTTTTATTATTAAGTTTGCCATTGTTTTTCCTTGTTAATTCTATTTATAATAGTTTATCCTTTAGGATATTTCTTTATGCTACAACCTCCATTGCAATTATTTCAGAATAATTTGAAGATTCATTCCAAGTGTGTGTTCCAGTATATGTTACTGCTTCGACCCAATAATGTACTGTGTTAGTAGTAGCTGGAGAATCCATAATACTATAAGTTGATCTTGTATTAATCTGTCCACCCGATGAGGTATAATTAGAATACGTTGTATTTTGACGAATTACAGTACCTCCTCGTTTAATCCGAATACCCATACCACTATTATTGTATTGAAATTGGCAATTTGTTGTTATTAAAATTTTATTTGTGGAAGATTTTGGAGTTATACTAACGCCTAAGTCCACAAAAGTCCAACCACCCCCCACACTTTTTTCCATGTTATTTTCTGAGTACTGTATTTGTAAAATACTCCCCGCTGAAAAAGTTGCATTACCAAGATTAAGATTTGGACTACCAGTAACAACACTTCCAATCTCTCCTGTCATTCCTGTCAAGTCTGTATTTGCTTTTGCTACCACAGAACCACCTGAAAGTACCCCTGTTCCAGTAAGTGTATATGCACCACCAGCAGTTAATACAACATCACCAGAACTTTTTACAGTACTTAAAGTAAGATGACTATTAATTGTTGCATTTCCTGACAACGTATATGTATCAGAGGTATACAGTCTACTTTCAGAATAAGTACCAGAGATATTCTGATTTGCAGTATTTGCTAGATAAGCATCTCCTGCAAACTTATCCCCTGTTATTGCATCTTCTGCGATTGAGTTAGTGTTTATTTTAGTTAGTACTGGCATAGTTCCTTATGGTTTCGTTGGCCACGTTATGTCTGAATATTTAGTCTTACTTGATTGGTCACTTGGTAAATCTCTTAGTGATGTTCTGTATGTTTTCCACTTTGCAACATCTGCATCTGATAGTGGAGTATCATTTGCTTGTGTCCAATCTGATTCTGCAAGAAGTCTGTCTCTTTCCCTTCTTATATTTTCCCATTGCTCATCTAGTATTCTTTTGTCTCTAGCTGTATCATCTGGTACAAAGTGTGACTGTACATATTGTTTTGGATCATAACTCTTTCCGTCTATGTCCAATAGTTCTTCTGCATCCCTTTTAGAAACATAATATTTGATGTTGTATGTTGTTCCTTCTGGTAAGTAATTAATATAATCAACTAACTGAGCAATTCTTGTTTGAACATCTTCATCAGTACACTTTACAATAGTAAAATCTTCAGAAGGATATGTAACTACTCCATCAGAATCGGTGATGGTTTTAACCCATTCCCAATACTCATCTAAAGTTTGTCCTTTTGATTTTCTTCTACAGTCAAAATCTGTCTGTTCGAGATGTTGAATTACATTTGATTTATGTGATATAAACATTTAAAGCCTCGTTATGCAAAAAGAATTATAAACAGCAGAACCTTCAATTTTATAGAAATCGGGAAGCCTTACATAATCTCCTCTCTTAATGTGCATATTATGATTACCCGCAAGAAATGACCGGCGAGAACTTCCTCCATGTAACTCACTTATATACACAATAGCATCATTAAGTGATAGACGACCAAACGAATCCGTTCCTGTACTACTAGATCCAATGAACCAACTAAAATTATATTCACCATCTCTAAGGGCAATAAGGCGGTCTCTCGATATAGCCCAATCTTTATTGTACAGTTGTTGTGGACATGACTGAGAAATTCCTCTAAAATAATGAAAAATAATATGTGATTGACTAGTATAATCATCATTATATTTTACGTTTAAAGAACCTTTCCCAATATAACTCGTATCCCTCGTAACCTCATCCCAACTCTTACCATCTGGTGTAACCACAAGATTGTGTTGTTCCATATTCCTGTCACCACCTACCAACTCATGTAGGTATGGTGTTTCAAAGGTCTGGTAGTGAAAACTGGTATGAATTGGTGTAATTACTCCTGCACCATATGTTCGTAAAAATCTACCAGAAGTGCGTGTTGCTGTAAAATCAATTACTCCTAAAGGTTCTCCATATACACCACCTTTTTGGTTAGCATCCGCATTTGTAGATTGAACCCAATTTACATCAGTTCCAGTTGTTCCTGTAACTACTCCAAAACGTGTTGCTCCAGAATCCCATTCTGTAGTGCCATTTTTAAAATCACAAGTTGCTCCTGTGCTTGTACTACCTTCTCCGTAAACTGTTAATCCAGTTCCAAAAAAACGTAACTTCCATGTTGCAGTTGATTCGTTATTATCAGCATTTATTTGCCATCCTCCATGTGAATGATGAACATTTCTGTTGGTAACTGAAGGCCATGTCTGACCTGAGCTCGCAGCAGTATAGTAAAAATCTCTTGAACTACTTACTGCTCTTGTTCCTTTCGATATAGTCTCAACTCCACTACCAGTTGAGGGAACAAAATCTGCCATCAACATATAGTCTGCTAAAATACAAGCGTCAGCTGGAATAGGTGGTTTCTTGGGTTGGTGGAAGGAACATTCAGTAAAACTTCCATGTGTCCCAATATTAACATCTGCCAAAGCAACCCCATCAATATCAATATCTGGAGAAGCATCAGCATCTCTATCAACTCTTAAAACGTGTGTTCCATAAGGAAGATTTTGAGCAATAGTTTTCCATTGGTTATCACATCCACTAAAATCTGACCATGATGAAAACCCTGTTCCAATAAATGTAATACAATAAGCATCATCAGTAGTGTTTCCTAAGAAATAATTTCTAGGTTGCTCTGTGCTTATTTTTACATCATCACCTTGCAAACCAGTAAGTCCATCATCCATAATGTATGCAATATCAGCAGAAGTATTAAGCATACTTGCGTCGTTATACGTTCCAGAAGTTCCTCCATTAGCTGAACCATTTCCAAACTCTCTATAATGGAATGTCTTTGCAACTTCTGATAATGGAGTTGCATTTGCTATTGTTGTGGTATCAAAATTAATAGTCTCACCATTAGTTCCAGCTTGTACTTCTGCATTTGATACTGCATTAGATGCTGTTGCTGAATAATTTTGAGCATTTGGAGGCATCATAGTTACTGAGGTTTTGATTGCTCCAGAACTATCTACCCACTTGACAACTCTACCGCCATTAAAAGGCTTATAATAATTTGCTGTTCCGCCTTTCCAATTATCCATACCTAGAGAAGTTGCGGTATCTATGTAGTCTCCTAATTGTGCTAGAGTCTTAGCACCAGACATTCCATCAAAAGGATTATAGTGCTGTGCAGCTGCACTTAGTGTAAATTTCTTACCATAAGAAACTACATTTTGTGTGGGGATTTGAATCTTGGATTTGTTTGCAGTTGAAGATGTGTCTTGGACTATTAGTTCTATGCCTTCAAAATAACTATTTGCTGCTACTCTTGTAATTCTTACTGTATGAATACCTAAAGTTGTTGTACCTATTCCTGCATTAATAACTGATCCAGAACCAACAAATCTACCATGTAAAGGAGAATTCTGAATTGCTCCAGTTCCCAAGGCAGCTTGTTTTTGAACACCATCTAATTGTATTTGCACAGTTCTTGTTCCATCATTAACACTTGAAAGAAGGTTTATATCCATAAAATAACCTACCACCTCTATTGTGTCATTACCCCCTGTCATAAACTGTACTGAAACTCCATTCAGATTATTGTTTATTCCACCAGTAGTCTTTATCCATTCCCTTCCATCAATACTAAAAACATCTATTCCATGAGTTCCAGATTCATCAACCAGGCGTTGTAAGGATTTAAACATATACCTTTGACTACCAAAATGGGCCCCAATTCTAGGATCTTTGATGGGTTTACTTCCTTTAAAAAATGTGTAGTAATAACTGTGGCCATCAGATTGGGCAGTACCATATGCACCAGAATGATTCGTAGTTCCATCCAATAGTTTCCCTGCAACAGCTGGTTGCAGTACTCCTGGCTGAATATGAGGTTTAACGTGTTCAACAGAAGCAAGTGCAGTAGATGAGAGTTTTGCTGCGGTGATAGAAGTAGCTGCAATCGCAGCGGTGTCTACTGCATTATCTGCAAGTTCAGAAGCACCGATTGCATTAGGTGCAATATCTCCTGCCTCTAGGGTATCCCCCGACATTCCTCTAGTTGTTATTTTTGAAAAAGCCATAATTGTTTTTTACTTATATTTATCCTATGAAGGTTTAGTTGGCCATGTTATATCATCTGGATCTGACTGCTTTGTAATGTCTCTGAGTTCCGTTCTGTAGTCTACCCAATCTGAAGGAATACTTGCATTAGGATGTTCTTCCTTTGCTTTCACTACTACCCAATCTGATTCTGTGAGTAATCTGTTTCTTCTTCTTCTAATGTTTGCCCATTTTTCTTCTAGTATTCTTTTGTCTTTAGCTGTGTCATCTCCTACAAAGTGGGATTGGACATATACTTTAGGATCTTGACTTTTCCCATCAATGTCCAGTATTTCTTCTGCATCTCTTTTGGAAGCATAGTATTTGATGTTGTAAACTCTTGTTCCATCTTCTGGATTTAATGGATTTGATACATAATCACCTAACTGAACAAGTCTTGCTTGGACATCTTCATCTATACATTTAACTATTGTATATCCAGTTTCACCAGAGAAGTCAGGTATACCATCAGAATTCCTAATGGTTTCTTCCCACTCGAAATATTCGGCCTTTGACATTCCCTTAGTATTTTTTCTGCATTGCCACTCTATTTCGTGGATTGCTTGTATTACATTTGATTTATGAGATATAAACATTATAGCCTCGTGATATGAAATTCTGCTTCGCCATGAGAAACCATAAATGAAAATACTTGAACATAATCCATTCTTTTTAGGTATACTACTGCCGTACCATTTGTCTCACCATAGGCAGCATCATAAACATAAAATTGTGTAGCGATTTGCCCATTAATTTTAATATTTGCCCATGCATTAGCATCACAGGAAGAAGTAACATAAGTATGAAAATGAATCCTATACCAACCATCTACAAGACAATGTAATCCGCCATTAAAAGGAGTAAAATCTTTAGTAAATAGTGGTCTACCATAAGAATTTGAATCTCCTGTACCATAACCTCTCCATTCATCAAAATTAACAACACCATCTCCATCGGTATTTTCAGTATCCCTTTCAGCTTGTACACAAATACTTCCAATATAACTAGTATCTCTTGTTACTTCATCCCATGTTTTACCATCTGCTGTTACCACTAGATTTGTTTGCTCCATATTTCTATCGCCACCAACTAATTCTTTAGCAAATGATGTTTCAAAAGTCTGATAATGGGAACTGGTGTGGGTTGGAGTATGATAAAAAGAAGCCCATGTATAAGCTCGATCATCATTTTGCCCATTTGTAATATGTGCTTTCATTTCATTAACACCTAAAGCATTTCCTATATGTTTTGTTAATCCATCATTTCCACTTGTACTAATTGCAGTAGATGTTCCTGCATCTGAGTTTAAATTTTCAGTAACAGTTCCTATTCTATTTGCATAATGATTTATTAGAAAGTCTGTGCCAAAATAAGGTAATTTTTGAGTAACACTTCTACTTGCACCTCCACCTGTGAGTGGCCCATCATTGTCAAAAGTTAATCCCATAGGGTATCCAGGGCTGTTAAACAGTCTTGTACCAGTAGTTCCTACTGCATCAACCCAAATATCTCTACTATGACTCTGCATACGGACACCTTTTGAGATGTTTTCTTCACCTGCTGTTTGTACAACTAGATCTGCCATCAGCATATAGTCAGCTATAATACAAGCGTCATCTGGAATAGGTGGTTTTTTTGGTTGAAAAATTGTTATTCTGTTATGTCTAGCTGCAACATTAGATGCAACTGTTCTTTCTATTTTAAAAATATGTGTTCCATAAGGAAGATTTTGTGCAAAAATTTCTTCCCTATTATTAATCACCGAGTCTGAAGAAGCGGTTTTTCTCCTTACCAAAACACCATCAATATAAAATTTGTAATCATCAGAACCAGCGTGAGTTGCTACTGTTTGATGACCCATAGAAATTCCTGTACCTATAAATGTAATAAACATAGATTTAGCATCAGCATTAATAACCACATCACTTTTAGCTACTGTTCTACCATGAGTACACGATAATGATGTTAAACCATCATCCATAACAAATGCGATACCATCTTCTGCTTCAACCATACTTGCGTCTTGCCAAGTAGCAGATGTATTCTGTCCTGCATTAGCTGCACCATTTCCAAACTCTTTTAATAAAAAGTGTTTAGCTTCCTCTGCGAGTGAACTTTCTATTGCATCATCACTCAAATTAAGTACATGAGCATTCGTTGCACTTGCAGGAGATATTTCATTTACTGCTGTCTGATTTCTAGCTTGTGCATTTCTCGGCATCATAGTAACTGAAGTTTTTATTGTACCATCAGAAGCAATCCATTTTACAACACGACCGCCATTGAAGGGCCGAATGTGATTAGAACTACTTATTGCCCAAGGCGCACCCCATGTTGTTCCTTCTCCCAAACCTAATGAAGTTGCAGTATCTACTTTTGTTCCAAATGTAGTTGTACCATTTGTAAATCCATTGAAAGGGTCATAATGATGTGCAGCTGCACTTAATGCAAACTTCTTTCCGTAGGAAACTACATTTTGTGCTGGGATTTGTATCTTTGATTTATTTGCTGTTGATGTGGTGTCTTGGGCTATTAGTTCCACTCCAAATAATCTAAAATATTCACTATCCCCATTCGTAAAAGTGATAGTTATTGTATTTATTGCAGGAGTAGTACCTAAAGATGCTGATACAGTAGAACCAAAATTTATTAGTGATCCTGACTTAACATATCTATCTTTTAATGGAGTTTCTAAAACTGTTACTCCTGTAATAGTTGTATGACCTTCATGTGACATTGTTCCATTAACTTTAATGTCTACATCATTTGTGTTATTTGCTGTTATATACGTTAACCAATTTATATCATTAAAATATCCAGTAATTTCTAAAACCATATCATCACAACTACTACCGCCATTTGAAAGCCAACCACCCTGAGCATCCCAAACTTTTTTCCAATAATTTTGTTCATCATTATCTCCATCAACACACCTCATCCATTCTCTACCATCTATTGTCCAAACACCACGACCATGTGCGGCGGTTTCTTGTGCCTGTTGCTGAATTTCTGTTGTCCAATGTCTCTGACTTCCAAAATGTGCGCCTATTCTTGGATCTTTTATAGATTTACTTCCTTTAATAAAAGTATAGTAATATTTGTGACCATCCGCTTGAGTAGTACCATAAGCACCAGAATGTGTAGCACCATTCAATAATTTTCCATCAACAGCGGGTTGCAGAACCCCTGGCTGGATATGAGGTCAACAGCTGGTTGCAAAACTCCTGGCTGAATATGAGGTTTAACTGGAATAGTACTCGCAGCTATCTCATCTCCACCTATCGTTGATGTGGTTGCAGTATATGATTTATCTAATCTTCGTATTGGCATTGTTTACTCTATGGTTTTGTTGGCCATGTTATGTCTGAATATTTAGTCTTGCTAGACTGATCTGAAGGTAAGTCCCTCAATTTCGTTCTGTATGTTTTCATGTCTGCTGAAAGTGTTTGGTCTGACAGAGCATGATGGTCTGTTTCTGCTAGTAATCGTGTTCTTTCTGTTCTTATTTGTGTCCATTCATCTGCGAGTAATCGAGCATCTCTTGTGTCATCTTGTCCTACAAAGTGTGACTGTACATACTGTTTTGGATCGTGACTCTTTCCGTCTATGTCCAGTATTTCTTCTGCATCCCTTTTGGAAGCATAGTACTTGATGTTGTATGTTCTTCCTGTATTTGGGTTATAAGATACATAATCATCTAACTGAATAAGTCTTGTCTGTACATTTTCATCAACACATTCAACTATAGTATATCCAGTTTCACCTGAGTAATCAGGCACACCATCAGCATCTTTAATTGTTTCAAGCCAAGACCAATATTCATCAAGTGTCATTCCTTTTACCCTTAAACGGCACTTCCATTCTGTATCTTCTATACTTTTAATTACATTATTTTTATGGGATATATACATTTAAACCTTTGTTATTACGAAAGATGAATTATCATGATCCCAAACAGCACCAAATACAGAAATATAATCTCCTCTTATACAATGAGTAGTAAAGAAAGATCTGCCAGATTCATAAGATGTTCCATCCATCCAACTGTTAGCAACTTGGTGTCCATTAAACTCTATACGAAGCTGGTATGTACTTTTATTTGATCCTTCAAGTAAAGAATAATATTCTATATGATAATTCCCATCTACTAGACAAATCCATCTATTCCAAGAAAGCACCCAATTTTTATTACCACATTTTGATTTATGTTGGACTCCTCTAATCTCATTAAATTTTTCTGTAGAATTTACAGTCCTTGCCACATTAGATGTTGATGTGCATCTTGCTACAACATCCTGTTTTCCAATATAACTAGTGTCTCTCCTAACCTCATCCCAAGTCTTTCCGTCTGGTGTGACCACCAGATTAGTCTGTTCCATATTCCTATCGCCACCTACTAGTTCATGTTGGTAGGGCGATTCAAAAGTTTGATAATGTGAACTTGTATGGATTGGGGTTGCTACATCTGTTGCACAAAACCTATACCCACCAGCGGGTAAGATACATACCTTTGTATGTTGTCCTAATGTGCTTACTGAATAATAAAATAAATCTGCTCTAGTCTCATCTGAATTTGCTGTAGTAACAGTTACACTAGACCCATCTAAAGTATGACCATAACCTGCTCGGTCTTTATCCTCTGCAAAAGATGTAAAACTTGTTCCAAAATACGGAATTGATGCTGTCATTATATTACTCGCATGACTTCCCGGCCCATACCAATAAAATGGATTAGTAAAACTCCCTGCATTCATAGCAACTATTGCTCCAGAACAATCATAGAAGTGATCTCTTGAACCTCCAATTCTTCTAACTCCTTTACTCATTGTGCCAACAGTTGCAGAAGTATTTTGAACATGATCTGCCATAAGCATATAATCTGCAATGATACAAGCTTCCTCTGGAATAGGTGGCATTTTAGGTTGGTGGAAGGTAATTTCATAAAATCCTCCATACTCAAAATTATTATTACCAGAAGTTGTTTTGACTAGTATCCCATCAACATATAAACGAGTGGTTTGGTGAGTTGAAGCATCTGACAATATCTTTAAAACGTGAGTACCATAAGGTAAATTTTGTGCAATCGTTTCACGAGTACCTTGTACATTGGCATTTCTTGCCCCAAGAGTTATGCCTGTACCAATAAAAGTTAAATACCAATAATCAGAAGTGCCTGTTGTAAAAACTATTTTATCAGAAGATCCCCTTCTAACATCTTCACCAGATAAAGATGTCAGTCCATCATCCATTACATAAGCTACATGAGTATTACCAGCATCATCTAACGTACTTAAATCTTTCCAAGTGCCGCCTGGCCCACCATTTGCCGA
>VTLG01010295.1_pt1 | contig 10606 bp, 10 predicted proteins | sample 4694571 | NCBI WGS metagenome assembly VTLG01 (sample SAMN12604809, study PRJNA352737) | marine metagenome | biome: ENVO:00000447; feature: ENVO:00000209|ENVO:00000569|ENVO:01000036; material: ENVO:00002151; isolation source: viral sequences binned using virsorter ... | reverse complement strand
GCTTTTTCTTTACGCTACAATAGAACTAAATTACTTTATTAATCGTGGCAGCTACTATAAACGCAACTTTAAAGAGTGAAACTGCTAATAGCTATGTTACTTTGTCTGAAGCTAACGACTATTTCGATACTTCCCCAGATTCTTCTACTTGGACAAATAAAACAGATGATCAGAAGAAAAGAGCATTAATATCAGCTACTAGATGGATCGAAACCTTAGTTTTTTATGGTGAAAGATGTGACGAAGATCAGGCATTAAAATTTCCTAGAAATAATTATCAAGTAGATGGTGTTGAATTAACTTGTTCTAAAATTCCTAGCGGAATTAAATACGCACAATATGAATTAGCTAGAGCTTTAGCAAATGATACAGATGCTATTACTGGTACTACTGGTAAAGATGGAAACTTCTCTGAAGTTAAATTAGGCGATATTGAGGTTAAATATAATACTGATAGTCAGGGAACTGGTTCTGTTAACAATATTTTAGATGTTTACCCTTGGCTACAAAGTTATCTTGGTGCGTATATGCTAGGTGGAGCAGGATCTTATCAAATGAGGGTAGTTAGAGGATAATGGCAGGTCAATTAGATTCATTACTGAAGAGTGTCGCTAAACAAGTGGTAGCTGATCTTGGTAGTTCTCTCGACACATCTATTACTTATACACGCAAGACATCAGCCTCCTATAACACATCTACTGGAGCAATAACCACAACTGACACCGCTTACACCATAAACGTACCCATAGAATTTGTACAATCTACCGAAGAAACCGGGTATCAGGAAAATGTGGCTCGTATCTACATAACACCTGATTTGATCGGAGATAGCCAGCCTCTACTTTCAGATGAAATAACTCTTACATTTTCTGGGTCTACTAGGATAGCAAAGATTACAGATGTAAGAACCTTAAGAGGTGGTCAGGAGTACTTATTCCGTGTTGACGTTATTTTCTAATGACTTTAGTAAACGCAAGAGCAGCATTTGAAACCGCAATTAAGAACGCAGTAACAACTGCTGATAACACAGTGACTATGGTATTCGATAATATGCCATTCTCCACTCCAGGTAAAAATAAAAAATATGTAATGGTAAACCTGGATTTCACACAGTCAACTACTCAACCACAGGGAGCAGCCGCAGATTATTACGCAGGAACAATAAGATGTGCGATTATGACTCCATCCAACAAAGGAAGTGCCGCAGCCGCCGCAATAGCAGAATCAGTAATTGATGGAATGACATCAGTAAATGCTTCTAACTATTCAGATACTTTTTCTGTTACCCCAAGAGTCAGCCAGATAAGCGGTCCAACATCAGTTACAACTAACAATCAAAGTCATTTTATGAGTGTCGTTAATTGTAACTTTACTGCCAATGCCTAGGGATATAAAGCATTTAACAAAAGATATTGAAAAGATGGTGTTGCAGGGTAAAGCAAAGGCAGCATCAAAGATACAGTTTTCTTTACAATACCGAAGTCCTTATTGGACAGGAACATTTAACGCTGCCTGGAAAGTACAAAAAGGTAAACCCGTAGATCCTATAAAACCTCGTAAAGAGAATCAAGGATACAGAAGCGGGGTTAGAGCACCTAAAGCAGGACCGATAATAAAGACATCGCTAACTGAAGCTCTATATGTGGGCAACGAGACAGAATACGCTGGATATGTAATAAACCGAATGAGAAGTACAGATCCCTATGATCCAATACAGTTCTATGAGGAATTGTTTGAGTTAGGTGCAGACACAAGTCCTATACCAAACGATCCGGAATGGTATTACTACTACATTGCTACTGAAGAGCTTGAACAGGATATAGATCAGGCATTTACAACTGTAAAATTGGGACAATCCACACAGTAGAGACACAATTAACACTTTAAGTTATACTACAAGAATAGACATACATTTTTATGGCAACAGTAAGAGCAATCGACAAGCTAAAGGAAGCCTTTAGTGTGCAGGAACGTAGTAGTTATTCAATATTTAAGGGAAAGGAACTTATCCTTAAGATATTCTGGTCTCCCCTTACAATAGCCGACAGAGACATGATAAACAGTACATTAATAGCTATGAATAAAGGGCAGGAGGAAGGAAATCTTGACTTTGCACTACAGGTTATTGTTACAAAAGCAGAAGATGAATCGGGGGCAAAGATGTTTACACCGGCGGATCTACCAACATTAAGAAGAGAAATACCGATGGCGGTGCTTATTGACCTTATGACAAGGATGCAGAGTATGGGCGAGGAGGAAAGCCCTGATGCCGTAAAAAGCGAAAATTAAGAAAGATAACCTAATTTATTTACAATTTTTTATTGCGGAACAATTAGGGTATACGCTCAAGGAGCTCCAGGATAGAATGTCCCTACAGGAGTTATACGGATGGAACGCTTACTTCACAATCAAAGCTGAGCGAGAAGAAGAAGCCTACGAAAAAGCAAAAAGACAAGCCCAAACACGCAAAGTACGCTAAACTCTTAATATCCGTGTATTCTGCAAAAATCAGTGGCATCCGAATATAGCGTAAATATAAGATTAAATACAGAGCAGGTAAAAGCAGACCTTAAAAACTTAAAAAAGGATATTGATAAACTCGGCAGAGTAAACATAGGGGGCGGCCAAAGAGCACAACGAACAGAAGCAAAAATAACAAAAAATAAGGATGCTCAAAGGGCTGCAATGGTTGAAACTAGACGCATAGGCGATCTAGTACAAAAAGCAGCAGATAAAGGGTTAAAAGTAGATAAGGCTAGAAATGCAATTAATAGGGCTGCGTTAGCTGATGGCAGACAAGAATTTAAGCTGGCAAAAGCCCAACACAAGGTAGCACTGGAGGAGTTAAAGACTCAAAGATTATTAACGAAAGAGAAAACACAGCAGTCAAGACTATCACAAAGTATAGGCAGACAATTAGCTTCTCCCATAGGGGGAACAAGAACCATGATGGGTTCCCCCAGTCAGTTGGGTTTTGCTGGTTCTGCCATGGGCCGTTCTTCGTTACGGGGAAACAGATTCCAGTTTGGATCTCCGGCATTTTTTGACTCTGCTGCTAGAACGGGAGGGGCAAGGGTTCCCATAGGAGGCAGAAGGGATTTAGAGGGTTCTCCAGCAAACTTACTAAGCATAGGTAAGCAAAACGCAATGCCTGTAAAGGGTTTTGAATCTTTAGTCGGATCTCCTGCATACTACGAAGCACAGAATAAAGAAATTCTCAGAATAGCCAAGATGAATACTCTACCCGTAAAGGGTATGAAGCATATAGTAGGTTCTCCAGCATATTTACAAGATCAAGCTAAACAACTTAAAAAACTGAGAGGTGCTACTACAGGATTTACAGCAGCACAATATGGACCACAACAACCAATGCAAGGTCCAGCTTTTCCTATTGGGGCAGCACAGCCACTTAACTATGTAGGAGATCCAAGGCAAAGAAATCTGTTACCTGGTCCATTGGGAAGTAGACAAATTGGGGCTAGGTTATCTAGGACTTTAAGCAGAAACAGAGGTCCAGCGTTACAAAGTGCTGCAATAAGTGGTGCATTTCCTCTGCTATTTGGTCAGGGACCTGTAGCTGCTGCCGGTGGAGCACTTGGCGGTGGCCTTGGTGGTGCATTTGGCGGCCAGATGGGAGGTTTCGCAGGAGGTCTAATTGGAACGGCTGTAGTATCCGGCGTTCAGAGTTTTATCAATTCAATAAAAGAACTGGGGTCTGCACTCGATCCAGTAAACGGAAGTGCTTCGCAAGCTATACAGTCATTAGGGTTCTTAAACGGTGCTAGAGCCAGAGAGATAGCCCTAATAGAGAAGCAGATAGGTAAACAGAGTGCCTTGGCAGCAGTACGAAAAGACATGATGGATACACTAGGAGCAACACAAACACTCGCCCTTCAGGAAGCAGCCAAAAATATAAGTGGCTTCCAGAAATCTGTCAGTAGCTCAATAGATCAACTTAAAGGGGATGTGGCTAAATTTATGAGAGATATAACCCCAGGTTCAGCTGTAGAAGGGCAAATGATAAACAGGGGTTTAATGGCAAACCCTGAAACTGATCTATCTAAGAGATACCTAGAAAATCGGGCAGCAGCACAGTCTATAACGGGTAGAAGTCTTGAGGCTAGAATTGCAGGATTTACAGAGGCAACTGGTTTCTTAGGCAGTGGAACTCCCAGAATAACTCAAGCTGGTAAAGCCGAGCTAAAAAGATTGAAAGCAGAAAGAGACATTATGGAAGTAAAACTAAGGGCATTAGGTATTGAAGATAAAGTAAGTTCTTTAGTTAAAGATACAAATGTCACATTTATGGAACAAATCAGTACGAGGGATACTGCTTTTGCTCTTGAAAACAGAATATTAGAGCTTAGAGCACAGGGTATAAATCCCGCTATAGCCAAGGAAATGGCTATGCTTGAGAAAATAAATAATGACACCGTTACAGGTTTAGAGTCTCAAATAAAGTTGAGAAAAGCGGTACTCGCCGAAACAGTTAATGAGGCAAAGAAACAAGCATTAATTGACGAGATAGCCGGCTTAGAAAAAGGCTTGAAACTACTTAAAGATCAGAATAAGGAGAGAATAGATAGTGTTAAGAATACTATGGAGCTTAATAGGAAAACAGATTTAGTGGTATCTTCATACGAAAAGTTTAAACAAGCAATAGTCACAGACATTGGCAACGGAATAAAGGATTTAATAAAGGGAACAGCAACATTAAATGACGTTATGACCAATATGCTAAATAAAATGGCGGATGCGTTTTTGAACCTAGCTATTTTTGGAAATATGGGAGGAAACTCTATAACCGGTGGACTATTGGGAATGTTTAAGGCAGATGGAGGACCCGTTCAGGGAGGAAGGTCTTATGTCGTAGGGGAGAGGGGTCCAGAAGTCTTTACACCCGGAGTATCTGGGGGTATTACACCAAATCATGCTCTTGGCGGTTCCACAAACATTTCAATAAATGTGGATGCTTCCGGTTCTTCTGTTGAAGGTGATGAACAACAAGGCAGAGAACTGGGTCGAATGATCTCCGCAGCGATACAATCAGAATTGATAAAACAAAAAAGACCAGGAGGTATACTCGGTTAATGGCTACGTTCCCTTCGATCACTTCAAGCTACAGAGTTGACAAAACTACAACTCCGAGAGTCAACATTGTTCAATTTAATGACGGCTACCAGCACCGAATTAAATTTGGGTTAAATACAAGACCCTCTATCTGGTCACTGACTTTTGACATTTCGGAGACAGACTCAGATACTATAGAAACTTTTCTTGAGGCTAGAGCAGATGATGGAGCTTCATTTGATTGGACTCCTCCTGGGAGTTCCACAGCTTACAAGTGGATTTGTTTAAGTTGGCAGAAAAGAATACCATTCGTTAATAGAGCCAGTCTTTCAGTAAGATTCCAGCAAGTATTTGAACCCTAATGGCTACTCCTGTATCAGAACTACAGAAGATAAATCCTAGTAATATTGTTGAGCTTTTTCAACTACAGCTAGATACTACAATTCATGGTGCAAATACAACTTATTATTTTCATAATGGAGTAAGTGAAAACAATAATGGCAACCTTATTTTTGACAACGTTGAGTATACAAGGATGCCCATAGAGGCCACTGGATTCGAGTTCAACGGCAAACAGTTACCAAGACCCCAGATTTCTATATCTAATATTTTAGGGACTTTTACTACATTACTCTTAACTTTACCTCAAGGATTAGAAGGAGCGAAAGTTACAAGGATTAGAACTCTAGAACGATATATAGATCATATAAATTTCGACATTGGAGATATTTTATTAGAAGATGAAAGTGAATTATTACAGGAAAATGATAGTCTTGTAAGTCAAGAATCTAGTGATAATCCTCATGGAACACCCGATCCCACAGCCACATTTCCTAATGAGGTATATTTCATTGATCGCAAAACGGTAGAGACAAGAGATATTGTACAATTTGAGCTTGCTGCAAGTTTTGATCTTCACGGAGTAAAATTACCGAAGCGTCAAGTTTTACCCTCTGATTTTCCCGGCATTGGTTCGTTTTATTCATAATGTGGAAAGATAAAGCACTCGAACACGCAATAAAGGAAGATCCTAGAGAATCTTGTGGTCTTTTGGTTGTTGTTAAAGGTAAGGAAAAGTATATTCCTTGTAAAAATCTAGCTGTAGATCCTAAAGATCAATTTATTTTAGACCCAGATGATTGGGCTAATGCTGAAGATAAATATGGAGAAATAAGTGCTGTTGTCCATAGTCATCCTATTACAAGTCCTCAACCAAGTGAAGCTGATAAAGTTTCTTGTGAAAAATCTGGTATTAAGTGGTGGATTGTTCAACCTAATTTAAAACAATGGGGTTATTGTGAACCTTGTGGATATAAAGCACCTTTAATTGGTAGACAATGGGTTTGGGGTGTAACTGATTGTTGGAGTTTATGTAGAGATTGGTATAAAGAAGAATTAGGAATAGAACTTATAGATTGGATCAGACCTAACGATCCAGATGATTTTATGAAGAATCCAATGTTTTCAAGTTGTTTTGCAAAGACAGGATTTAGAGAATTAACACAAGAAGAAGATTTAGAAAGAGGTGATTTATTATTAATGTCAATTTGTAGTAGCGGATTAAATCATATTGGTGTTTACTTAGGAGAACAGATCGTTTTACACCATTTAGAAAATAGATTATCAAGTCGTGATTTATTAGACGAATGGTTGCTAAAATGTACAGGTAAAAGGATTCGTTATGCTGCGTAAAATTAGGCTGTACGGAGAATTAGCAAAGTTCTTAGGTCAAAAGACTTTTGAAGCTGAAGTATCTAGTGCTGCACAAGCGATGAGATTTTTAGTCGTTAATTTTCCTCAACTAGAAAAGCATATGGTGGATAGGTACTATAAGGTTGCTGTCGGTAATTGGGAGTTAACCGAAGAGGAACTAACTTACCCTAATGGACAGGAGGACATAAAGATTATTCCTGTTGTTGGAGGTGCTGGAAGAGGATTTGGAAGGTTTTTATTGGGAGTAGCTTTGATAGGAGTAGGGATCTTTGCTCCTGCTGCTGGTGTAGGGCTAGGTGGGTCAGGAATGACATTTGGAACGACATCGGGTGCTCTTAGTTGGGGGGCTGCTGCTGCTGCGGTAGGTAACATAGGTATAGCCCTAGCATTAACTGGAGTGGCGGAGATGCTTACTCCCGTAGAAAAGATCACAACACAGGAACAAGATCCTCGTTTATCTTTCAACTTTAGTGGAATACAGAATACAAGTCGGGCTGGTGTAGCCGTACCTGTGATATACGGGACTACGTTAACTGGTTCGATAACTGTATCAGCTAATCTTGAAAACGAGCAGGTAGAAGTATGAGTAAAATTATAGGTTCAGGTGGTGACAATAAAGGAGGTGGTAATAGGAATAAGACACCTACCGAGGCTAAAGACAATTTAGACTCTAAAAGTTTTGCTAGAGTTCTTGATCTTATTGGAGAGGGAGAAATAGGAGGTCTAGTTGATGGAGCGAAATCTATATTTCTAAACAACACCCCATTACAAGCTGCTGATGGGTCTTTTAATTTTAAAGATGTTAGTTATGAAACAAGAAATGGAACATCTAACCAGACAGTAATTCCTATAACTAGAAATGTTGCAACCACAAAAAGCACAGGTTTTTCTACAGTTCCTCAGTCAACACCAAAAGTCATACAAATTACAGATTCAGACGTTGACGCAGTATCAGTAAATATTACAGTTCCAGCCTTACAAATTATTAGTGATGAAGGGGATATTTTTGGCTCCGAGATCAAATTAGAGATTGCTGTTCAATATTCTGGAGGATCTTATTCAACCGTTGTAACTGGTAATGCAGGAACCATAACAGGAAGAACTCCTGATGTTTACCTTAGAGACTATTTGATCAATCTAGATGGGGCTTTTCCCGTTAATATAAAAGTTACTAGGATTACTGCTGATAGTGGGTCGGCCAAACTATCTAATGAGTTTCAGTTTAATAGTTATGTAGAAATAAAGTATGACCAGAGAACATATCCTAATAGTGCATTAGTTGGGTTAAAGGTTGACGCAGAGCAATTTAGTTCTATCCCCACAAGAAAGTATCTAGTAAAGGGAGTAAAAGTAAAGATTCCTCATAATGCAACAGTAAGAACGGACGGAAGCCTATCTTATACTGGCACGTTTAATGGAACATTAGGTGCTGCACAATATACAAATGATCCTGCTTGGTGTTTGTTTGACCTCTTAACATCTTCTAGATATGGATTAGGTGCTCATCTTGCCGAAGCTGATTTGGATAAATTTAGTTTTTATCAAGCATCTCTTTATTGTTCTGCTCAGATAGATGATGGAACAGGAACAGGTAATACAGAACCTAGATTTAGTTGTAATGTATCAATTCAAAATCAACAAGAGGCTTATAACGTAATTAATCAGATGTGTTCTGTGTTCAGAGCCATGCCATATTATCAGGCTGGCAGCTTAACTCTTACGCAGGATGCTCCCAAAGATTCTAGCTATCTGTTTACTCTTGCTAATGTATTAGAACCGGGGTTCACATACTCAAATTCAAGTCAAAAGACAAGACCTACAGTAGTAGTTGCTAAATATCTAGATTTAGATTTGCGAGATGTAAATTACGAAGAGGTTATTGATACTGCAAACCAAACTCGGTACGGAACAATAGTTAAAAATATCAATGCCTTTGCCTGTACAAGTAGAGGTCAAGCCAATCGTCTTGCAAAGTGGCTACTGTACATGGAAAACGTGGAACGTGAAGTAGTTACTTTTGCAACTTCTATAGATGCAGGGGTAGTTGTTAGACCCGGACAGATTATTGAAATAGCTGACCCCGTAAGAAGCGGAGAGCGTAGAGGAGGCCGTATTCAAGCTGCGACTACAAATTCCGTAACTGTAGATAACACGACAGATTTGACTTATAAAATAGGAGCGACTTTATCTGCTGTTTTACCTGATGGCAGTGTTGAAAATAAGACAGTTACTTCAATCGTAGATGACGTAGTTAATTTAGGACAGCATTTCTCAGTAGCTCCCAATGTTAATAGTGTCTGGGTTTATCAAACAAATGACATTTTAGCTTCTACTTGGAGAGTATTAGAAGTTCAGGAGCAGGACAGGTCCAACTATGTAATCGTTGCGGGACAATATAATTCAGGGAAGTACAACCACATAGAAAGTGGCATTGCCTTAACCCCCAGAGATATTACTAACTTAGACGTAGCCCCAGCTTCTCCTACGAATGTAACAGCAGAGGAGGTTATCTATGAAAATACTGGAATTGCAAGAGTAAAAATTATTGTCAGTTGGACTACTTCTACTGATAATGTTTATGTGAGATGGCGGTATGAGAAAGGAAACTATGTTTCTCGGACTGTAGAAGGTGCAAAAAGCTATGAAATTTTAGATACTATTGCTGGTAATTATACGATTGAGGTATATAGCGTTAGTGCATCAGGTCTTAGATCAACCTTACCTAACTCCTTAAATCCTTTTGTGGCTGCTGGTAAGACTGCCCTTCCAACTAATGTTAGTGGTGTAACTTTACTTCCTATAGACGAGTCAAGTGCAATATTAAGTTGGAATCGTGCTACAGAACTTGATGTGTTGTTAGGAGGTAAAACTCTTATCAGACATTCTTCTTTGACTACAGGAGCGAAATGGCAAGATGCACAAGAAATTGTGGTTGCAGCAGCAGGTAGCCAAACACAAAAGATAGTCCCATTACTTGAGGGCACTTATTTAATTAAATTCGAGGATGATGGTGGTAGACAATCACCTGCTCCTGGATCACAAGATTCAGACTGGAATAACACAAGAATAACAACTACGTTACCAGCACCTTCCGAAAGACTTGTTGTTGGAACAATAGATGAAAATACTCCTAACTTTACAGGTTCAAAATCTGACACAGTTTATGATGCGACATTAGATGCTTTAAAATTAGTAGTTACAAATAATGCAACAGAAACTTCTGGGGAATATACCTTTGCTAATTCTGTAGATTTAACACAACCATATGACGTTAACTTAAGGAAAACGCTAAAAGCAAGTAGTTTTATCTTAAACAGTTTGTTTGATGACAGAACAGATTTGATTGATAGTTGGGGATATATTGATGCTGTTGGTGGAACAACTGAAGCTGCAAAGTGTAATGCTGCTGTTTATGTACGAGCTACTAATGATGATCCTTCTGGTTCTCCTACTTGGAGTGCTTATAAAGAATTTAGTAATGTATTAATTACAGGTAGAGCCTTCCAATTTAAAGCAATATTAACAAGTGGTGACACTAACCAAAATATAGCTGTGTCTGAATTAGGGGCTACACTAGAATTACAAGGAAGAACAGAAAGTATTTCGACTCCAGTTACTACTGGATCATCACAATATACTGTATCTTTCACAAACCCATTTAAAAATACACCTCAAGTAGTAGTGACTCCAACAACGCAACAATCAGGTGATTTCTTTGAACTTGCTAATATAAGTAGGACAGGTTTTAAAGTCACATTTAAAAATGGAAGTTCAGCAGTTGCTAGATCCTTTGTATGGGCAGCGTCAGGTTTTGGTAAGGAGG
>VTLG01008584.1_pt1 | contig 10606 bp, 10 predicted proteins | sample 4694571 | NCBI WGS metagenome assembly VTLG01 (sample SAMN12604809, study PRJNA352737) | marine metagenome | biome: ENVO:00000447; feature: ENVO:00000209|ENVO:00000569|ENVO:01000036; material: ENVO:00002151; isolation source: viral sequences binned using virsorter ... | reverse complement strand
TATACAAAAAAAGGAATATCTAGTTACAACGTAGAAACAGGAGAACAAATAACTATAGATACAACTTATTCAGATATAAAAGTACCAATATCTTTTATTCGTTCTGAAGAAGAAGCTCAACAGGAAATGAGACAAGCTAAATTGTATATTACTCCAGATTTAATCGGAGATAATCAACCAGATTTAGATGATGAAATTACACTTAGTTTTGCTGGTTCTAATAGAGTTGCACAGATAGTTGATATCGATACAAAGAAAGGTGGTCAGACTTATTTGTTTACATTATTAGTGAGGTTCTAATGGTTGCAAGAACACTTCGTGATTTACCAAAAGATCTTGATAGAAATATCTCAAGAGATTTTAATGATCTTATAAAAAAAGTACATAGAACATTATCTACAAAAAAACATAGTCCTGTTTATACAGGATTTTTTGCTTCAAGTTGGGTGGCACAAGGAAGTCCCATAAAACCTAGAGATGCCATTGAAAAGTTTTCTCCATGGTCTGGTATAAAACGACAGGCTACAGCAGAGTTTCTTAAAAATCGTGTTGCAAATGCAGCAAATAAATCTACTGGTTATTACAATGTAAATCCGATAATAAAACCACGATATCCTGTTAAACGTGCATTTAATTATAAAAGACCAGTTTATATTGGAAATAGAGCAGAGTATTCTATATATGCTTTAGAAGGTGGTAAATTACAAATGTTTATACAAGGTTCTTTAGGAAAAATGATAAGTCAGACGATGACAGATAAAGGTAAATTATTTCTTGGAGGTAGCACAACATTTAATAACTCTCCTAGATCTACTAGAACTCAACGCAATGTAGGTATCAGATATACTGAATTTTAATTATGACTTTAGTAAATACAAGAGCAGCCTTTGAAAAGGCAGTTACAGATAAAGTATCAGATGTAGACCCTACTATTTTGATGGTTTATGACAATGTGCATTTTACATCTCCTGGAAAAACAAAAAAATATATAATTATGAGTTTAGATTTTGAACAATCGACCTTACAAAATCAAGGTGCAGCTTCAGATTATTATTCTGGTGTAATTCAATGTAATGTATATGTTCCTAAATCAAAAGGCACATCAGCATTATCTGAAATGTGTGAAGCTGTAATTGATGGCCTTACTTCTGTTAATGCTTCTGGATATACAGATACATTTAGTTGTAAACCTAGAGTACGAGACATAAATGGCCCTACACCATTAGATATTGAAGATAGGAGTCACTTTGTCGGTATAATATCTTGCCAATTTACGGCTAATGCCTAGTATAATATAAGAACTTTAAATAATTGTATGGAAGCTATTGAACTTCTTAAGAACAAATTTGGTGTTAGCCAAAAATATTTGTATGAATTGAAAGATGGAAATGAAACAATTTTAGAAATATATTGGCATCCATTAACTATTGCAGAAAGAGAATCAATTGTTGCAAAATCTGGAGACACTGCTTCTGGTGATGAGTTTGCATTAAATTTAATGATTACAAAAGCATTAGATAAAGATGGTAAGAGAATATTTCAAGATGGTCACAAAGCTTCATTAAGAAGAGAAATCAATGCAGGAGTCTTACAGGATATTCAATTAGCCATGTTAAATTCTGGAGATATTTATAAGGTGGAGGAAGCGAAAGCAACTTTAAAAAGCTAAAAATGATTGGTTTTTTATGTTTTTCTTAGCAACAGAGTTAGGAATGACAATAAAAGAACTAACAAGCTAATTAACTCAAGAGGAACTTATTCATTGGGTTGCTTTTTTTGAATTAAAAAAAGAAATTGATGAAAAAGCTATAGAAGATTCCAGAAATAAATCACGAGCAAGAAAACGCTAAAAGCGGTACACTAAAATAAAGTTTTGTTTTTAGGTCGAATCTCATGGCAGGGGAATATGGTGTAAATATAAAATTTAGGGCAATTGGTTTATCTCAACTTGATAAAGCAAAAGCAAAGGCAAAAGAATTAGAAACAAGTGTTAGTAAAATTAGAAGTTTAGATTTAGGTAAAGCTATAAGAGGAAAGGTCGGAGATCAAATTGCTGAAGCAACAGGACAAATTAAAAGGTATGCACAACAAATAAACAAAACAGGTAAAGTTATTGGAAAGACGCAGTTACAACAAGAGGCAGCTTTAGAAGCTTTTGAAAATTTAAGAAAACAAGTAAAAGTAGGTGGTAGAGATTATGACATTCTTACAGAAGCTATAAAAAATCAAAATCTTGCTATAGCTAAACAAAATGAACTGAATATAAAAAGTAATCAGATAAGAAAAAAACAAGCATTGTTTCCTGGCATGAATCAAGGATTTCTAGGTAACTTAAGACAAGGTGTAATGGGTGGTGGTGCTTTACAAAGTGGTTTAGTTAGTGGTGCATTTCCATTGTTATTTGGACAAGGTCCATTAGGTGGTGCTGCTGGTTTTGCTGGTGGATTTTTAGGAACAAAAATGGGTGGACAAATGGGAGGCTTTGCAGGAGGTCTTGTTGCTACTGCTGTTCTTCAACAACTTACAACTGCTAAAGAAAAATTAGAAGAATTAGGAAAAGCAGTTAGTTTCTTTTCTTTTGATGTCGGTGCTGCTACTGATGCACTTGGTCTTGCAGGAACACCTCAAGCGGAATATATAAAATTAATTGAAAGATCGCAAGGTAAACAGGCTGCATTTAATTTAGTTATGCAAGATATGGAACAATTAGTTGGAGAAGACGGAGTAAAAGCATTACAAGATTTTGCAGAGGGAACTAGAGAACTTCAAAGTGAGATAACAAGATTTTTAACAGAGGTCGCAGCAAATGTAGCAAAATTATTTGGAGGAGGCGATGGTGGTGGAAGAGTAACTGGTTTATCGAGAAGAAGTTTATTGAGAGATGCTGAAACAAGTGATAATCCTGAGATACAAGCATTAATAGAAAAAAGAGATAAATCAAGAAATAGAAATGTAAAAGAAAGAATTAATGAGCAAATACTTGCATTGATGCAAACAGAAAAAGCTAATAAAAAGAATTTAGATTTGGAAAAGTTAAGGGAAGAACAATATAGAGGAATAACTAAATCTGTTACAGATAAAAATCTTTTCTTAAATGAATCACTTAGTTTAGGAACTAGAGAAGCTCAGATCCAAGAAAAACTTAGAGAGTTTGACAGAAAAGCTCTTGAATTTGATAAAGAAATAAATCAACAAAAAAGAGACCAATTTGAAAATGCTTTGCGTTTACAGCAAGAACTTGAACGTGTGAATACTTTATATCAAGGTATTGCAAGTACAGTTCAATCAGGACTTGTTGATGCAATCGAAGGTGCAATAAATGGCACTAAAACTCTTGGCGATGTAGCCCGTAGTGTTTTTGGAGCGATTCAAAGGCAACTTATAGATTTTGCTGCAACTTCTTTCTTAAGAGCAATTCCTGGCATTGGTGGATTTTTTGCTGATGGTGGTGTTACTAAGCCTAATAAATCATATATTGTTGGAGAACGTGGCCCAGAATTATTTACTCCAGGAGTTACAGGACGAGTTACTCCAAATCATGAATTAGGTGGTAGTTCAACAAATGTAATAGTTAATGTAGATGCATCTGGCTCTTCTGTTCAAGGAGATGAACAACAAGGAAGAGAACTTGGCCTTGTTATTTCTGCTGCTGTACAATCTGAAATAATACAACAACAAAGACCAGGAGGATTACTTGCATAATGGCTACATTTCCTTCAATAAAACCTACATATGGACAACAAAAAACTTCTGCACCATTTACTAGAGTAGTTCGTTTTGCTGATGGTTATGAACATAGAGTTTTATTTGGTTTACCTGCTCATCAAAACCCAAAAGTTTTTAACTTTACTTTTAATGTTTCAGAAACGGATGCAGATACTATAGAAACATTTCTTGATGCCCGTGCAAATGATACCAATAGTTTTGATTTTACTCCTCCAGGAGAAACCTCATCATCCAAGTTTGTCTGCGAAAATTGGACTAAATCAATACCATATAACAACAGAGCTACTATTCAAGTAACTTTTAGACAAGTATTTGAACCCAGTTAATAATGACTACTGTTTGGTCTGCTAGTGCTAGTTTATCTGTAGGTGCAATAGTCGCACCTACATCTGCTAATCATGGTTTATTTTTTAAAGTTACTACTGGAGGAACAACAGGCTCTAGCGAACCAAATTGGGCTAGTGTTGTAGGTCAAACTGTTTATGATAATAATGTTAGATACGTTTCTTTTAGTAGTACGTTTGCAGATATTCAATCTTTAAATCCATCAGCGATTATTGAACTATTTCAACTCCATTTAGATTCAGCTTTACATGGTTCAAGTACAATATATTATTTTCATGCAGGAAGTAATTTAGATGCAAATGGAAAAATAAAATGGAAAGGACAAGAATATTTTAGGTATCCAATACAAGCAACAGGATTTGCTTTTCAAAGAGGACAATTACCTCGACCAAAATTAATTATAAGTAATGCAAAAGGATTGATATCTTTTTTACTAAATGAAGCAAATAAAATAACAGCAGGTAATGATTTAACTGGAGCTAAAGTTATTAGAATAAGAACATTAGCTAAATTTATTGATGCTGATAATTTTGCTGATGGCACGAACTCAACAGCGGATCCCTCCGCAGAATTTCCAAAGGAAATATATTCAATAGATCGTAAAGCAACAGAAACTAGAGAGATTGTTGAATTTGAACTTGCAGCACCTACAGATCTTGCTGGAGTGAGGATTCCTAAACGGCAAGCTACTCGCTCTTTATTTCCTAGTATTGGTACGTTTACTCAATGAATTGGCAAAACGATGCGTTGGTTCATGCAAAAAAGCAAGATCCTAAAGAAGCTGTAGGTATTGTTTTAAATATCAGAGGCAAATTAAAATATTATCCCTGTCGAAATCTTGCATTAACAGATCATCAATGTTTTATTTTAGATCCAGAAGACTATATTAAAGCAGATAATATAGGCGAAATTACAGCCATATTTCATAGTCATCCTATAAATCCTCCAACACCTAGTCAGGCAGATAAAGTCAGTTGCGAAGACAGTAATTTACCTTGGTATATTGTTAATCCAAAAACAGAGCAATGGGCATATTTAGAACCTTCTGGCTATAAACCTCCATTATTAGGAAGACAATGGGTTTGGGGAATTACTGATTGTTGGAGTTTAGTAAGAGATTGGTATAAAGAAACAAAAAATATTGAACTTAGAGATTGGGATAGACCATTAACACCTCAAGAATTTAATGATAAACCTATGTTTGAAGATTGTGCTTGGAGAACTAATTTTAGAGAACTTAGACCTAATGAAAAACTTGAAAATGGAGATGTTTTGTTAATGAGTATTATGTATCCAACTTTAAATCATGTAGCATTATTTTTTGAAGGAGATGTTATTCATCATTTAACCGATAGACTATCTTGTAGAGAGCCTTACTCTGAATGGTTGCTAAAATGTACAGGAAAGAGGTATCGTTATGTTGCGTAAAATAAAACTTTATGGAGAGTTAGCCAATTTTGTTGGTCATAAAGAATTTGAAGTAGAGGTTTCTAGCGTAGGCAATGCTGTAAGTTTTTTAATAAATAATTTTCCGCAGTTAGAGTCATATATGAATCCTAAATATTATCAGGTAAAAGTTGGAGATTATGATATTGATGAAACTGAAATTCATCATCCTATAGGGGAGCAAGATATACATTTTGTACCAGCTATAACTGGTGCTGGTGGTAATTTTGGAAAAATATTATTAGGTGCTGGACTTATTGGATTGTCCTTTCTATCTTTTGGAACTTCAGCAGGATTAGGAGTTGCATTTGCTAAAGGGTTTGCAAAGGTTGGTTTACTTCAAAAAGGATTATTTGCAGTAGGTGCATCTTTAGTATTAAGTGGAGTAAGTGATATGTTATTTCCCTTACCAAAAGATAATGGTTTTGATTCAGAGGAAGATCCTAAATTATCGTTTAGTTTTAGTGGACTTCAAAATACATCAAGGGCTGGCACACCGATACCTATAGTGTATGGTGAAATTATGACAGGTTCAGTTGTGATTTCTGCTGCTATTGACACTAACCAAGTAGAAGGATGATTGAGAAAAAGAAACTTATACGAGGATCAGGTGGAAGACCAAAGCCACCACCAAAACCATATCGTGCTCCTGATACTTTACATAGTAGACAGTTTGCTACTGTTCAAGATTTAATTTCAGAAGGTGAAATAGAAGGCTTTTCAAGTCCATCTAAAGCTGGTATTACTGATCGAACATCTACTGAATATAATAATGCTGCATTAAAAGATGTATTTCTAAATGATACTCCTGTTTTAAATGCACAAGCAAATAATACAAGTCCAGCTACATCTGATTTTAATTTTCAAGATGTTACTTTTAAAACACGTTTTGGAGAAAGCAATCAGACTAAACTTTTAGGGTTACCTTCTGAAACTAGAAGTCCACAAGCTGTTAGTAGTGCAACTGTAACTACAAGTGCTCCTGTTATAAAACAAGTTGACACGGCTTGTGACGCTGTTATTGTTACTCTAACTTGGGCACAAATTCAAAGGTCTGATGACAAAGGTAATATTCACGGATCTACTGTTCAATATAAAATTTCTGTTCAACCAAGTGGAGGTAGTTATGAAGAAAGAATAAATACTTCAGTTTCTGGAAGAACTGCTGATTCTTATTCAAGAGATCATAGACTTGAAATGGTTGATACTTCTGGTAATGCTTTAAATTTTCCTGTTAATATTAAAGTTGAAAGAATTACTGGAGATGCTGATCCTGCTGGATTTTTAAGAGATGAATTTACTTTTCCTTTCATTCAAGAAGTAGTAGATAGTTCCTCTACATATCCAAATAGTGCTTATGTAGCACTTAGGTTAGATAGTAAAACTTTTAATTCAGTACCTACAAGAACATATAAAATTAGAGGAATTAAAGTAAGAATTCCTGGGGCAGGTGCTAATAGTTCTGGCACACCAACAGTTGATGCAAATACAGGAAGAATACAGTATCCAGATAATTATATTTTTAATGGAACAATGCAAGCAGCAAAATGGTGCTCATGCCCTGCTTTTATACTATTAGACCTTTTAATTACCAAACGCTATGGTCTGGGAGATCATATCGCTCCAGATCAAACAAGTGATGCTACAACTTTTTCTAATCTTGATTTGTTTAGTTTTTTCGCAGCTTCAAAATTTGCAAATGAATTAGTAGACGATGGAACGGGTGCAGGTACAAAAGAAGCAAGATTTAGTTGTAATGTAAATATTCAAAGTCCTAAAGAAGCTTTTGCTGCCATAAATGAATTGGCTGGTGTTATGAGATGTATGCCTATATGGTCTGCTGGTACTATTACCATGTCACAAGATAAACCAACAGCAGCAAGTTATTTATTTAGTTTATCTAATGTAGGAGAGGCAGGTTTTACTTATCAAGGAAGTAGTTTAAAACAACGTCATTCTGTTGTTTCTGTAAGTTACTTTAATATGGATACAAAAGAAGTAGACTTTGAAGTAGTAGAAGATGCAACAGCAATATCTAAACTTGGAACGATTTTAAAACAAGTAAAAGCATTTGCTTGTACTTCTCGTAATCAAGCTGCAAGACTTGGAAAAGCAATATTATTTGCTGAACAAAATGAAAGTGAAACAGTTACTTTTACGACTTCTATAGATTCTGGTTTGTTGGTAAGACCTGGATCTGTTATTGAAATAGCTGATCCTGTTAGGTCGGGAGAGAGAAGAGGTGGCCGAGTTGTATCTGCAACTAATACTACAATCACTATAGATGCTGAGTCAGAAACAACTTTACCTGTATTAAATGATAATCCAACTGTTGCTGTAATTCTTTCGGATGGAACAGTAGAAGTAGGTTCGATAAGTGACATTACAGGATCGGTTCTTACTGTAAATAGCGTTATAAAAACAGATAGTGAAGGCAATGAAACAACTCAATCAACCTTTTCATCAGTGCCAGCTACAAATTCTCCTTATGTGATTTCAAGTACTACAAATAAAACTCAATTATATAGGGTAATTCAAGTTTCAGAGGAAGATGATGTAAATTATGCTATTACTGCTTTGACTTATGTAGAAGGTAAATATAATTTTATTGAAAATAATGTAGCTTTACCAGAAAGAAAAATATCAACTTTAAATGATCCTTTATCTCCTCCTAGTAATTTAATTGGAACAGAAAAAACTATAGTTGTAAATGGTGTTGCTAGAACAAAATTAATTATTAGTTGGAAAGAACCTTCTGAAACATTTAACATTACAGATAGTAGTGGTAACCTTCAAGTCTTTGAAAAACCACAAGGGGCTAGTCAATATCAATTAAATTATCGTTTTGTCGCTGAAGACAATATAAAAGACAATTTTATTACTCAAGTTGTTTTTGGTAATGATTTTGAGATTATGGACACAAAAAAAGGAAAGTATGATATTGAAGTTTATTCATATAACGCAGCAGGGAAATTATCAACAAGTCCTTTAAGTGGTTCAATATCAACTGATGGTAAAATAGATCCCCCAGAAGATGTCGCTGATTTAACAATCGAACCAATAAATGAACAGTTTATAAGACTTAGATTTACACAATCAGTTGCTCTTGATGTTTTGCATGGAGGAAGAGTTTTTGTAAGACATTCTAATCAAACAGGAGCAGGAGCAACTTTTGAATCTGCTGTAGACGTAATTCCAGCAGTTGCTGGAGCTACTAACGAAGTAATTTGCCCAGCTTTACCTGGCACTTATCTCCTTAAGTTTCAAGATGATGGTGGTAGATTTAGTGTTAATTCAACAAGTGTAAGTCTATCTTTAGTTGACATTTTAGATTCTATTACTGTTAAAACTGACAGAGAAGATACTGATACTCCACCGTTTAATAACACCACATCTAGCTTGTTTAATAATACTCAATATAGTTCTGCTAGAGGAGGATTAATATTAACCAGTATTGGAATTACAAGTCCAGCAACAAAAGCTACAGGAACTTATGATTTTGGAGCCACTCTAGATTTAGAAGGTACATTCTCACTTGTCTTAAAAAGACATTTTCAAAGTGCTGGTTTTTTTCCTTCTGCTTTATGGGATGACAGAGTGGGATTAGTTGACACATTTCCTGATTGGGATGGTGATGTAGCTGATAGAGTAAACGCAAAACTATCTGTAAGAACTACAACTGACAATCCTAGTAGTTCACCTACTTATACATCTTTTAATGAAGTTGCAAATGGTACTTTTAAGGGTAGAGCATTTCAATTTAGGGCAACATTAGAAACTACTGACCCTGCACAAAATATAGTTGTACAACAGTTAGGTTATTCAGCAGAAATGCCATCAAGAACTGAACAATCATCTGTTATAGCATCTGGAGCAGGAGCTAAAGCAGTTACATTTACCGCACCTTTCTTTGTTGGTACATCTAGTATTACAGGTATTCCAAAACCTTCTGTTAATGTTTCTCCACAAAACATGGCAACAGGTGATTATTTTGAATTAAGTAATATATCTGGAACTGGTTTTACAGTGCATTTTAAAAACTCAAGTAATGCTAGTATTGATAGGAACTTTACTTATAGTGCTGTTGGTTTTGGTAAAGGGGGTTAACATGAAAAAAAGAAGTAATTAATCATGAGTAATGTAACTGATTTCACTATTGATAATGCCTCTGGTCAATCTGTAAGGCTTGATATACAAGCGTGTTTAAAAGCATTGCAATCAAGTAATTCAAATGGTTCAGATTTAGCTGATTCTCAATGTGTTGCAGGAATGTGGTTTTTGAGAAGTGATAATAATACGTTAAAAATAAGAGGATCAGGCAGTAGTTTTACAACAGTTGGAAGTATAGATCAAGCTAATTTAGGTTTATTGCCAAGATCGGGTGGTACGATGACAGGTGCACTTTTGATTGATGATTCTTCAAGTGCTTCCACACCAGCATTGTCTTTTGATGGAGACACAGATTTAGGCTTGTTTAGAAAATCTGCAAATGTAATGGGATTTTCTTCAAGTGGCACAGAAAGATTAATAATGGATGCTAATGGATTAACGCTTCAAGCTCAAAATGACTTACGTTTTGCTGATGCTGATAGCAGTAATTATGTAGGATTTCAAGCACCAGCTACAGTTTCTTCTAATGTTGTATGGACTCTGCCAGCTACCGATGCTGCTGTTTCTGGTTATGCTCTTGTATCTGATGCATCTGGAACGCTAAGTTGGGCTGCTGCTGGAGGTGGAGCAGTTGGTGGAGGATCAGATGAAATATTTTGGGAGAATGATCAAACAATTACACAAAATTACACAATCACAAATGGTAAAAATGCTGGCAGCTTTGGTCCAATTACTATACAATCAGGGGTAACGGTCACTATTGGAAGTGGCGAAACTTGGACAGTTGTTTAAATTATGAGCCAATTAAAAGTTGACAGTATAGTTCCAAGAGGTGGTCTTCCATCGGGAGCTAGTGGTGGTGTGATACAAACTGTCACTAACGTAAGTACCACAACTCATCAACAAGTTAACGGAACTAATACATGGACAGACGTAGATCCTACTTGTTCAATTACAATGCAGGGTAGCAGTAATAAGG
>VTLG01005593.1_pt1 | contig 10606 bp, 27 predicted proteins | sample 4694571 | NCBI WGS metagenome assembly VTLG01 (sample SAMN12604809, study PRJNA352737) | marine metagenome | biome: ENVO:00000447; feature: ENVO:00000209|ENVO:00000569|ENVO:01000036; material: ENVO:00002151; isolation source: viral sequences binned using virsorter ... | reverse complement strand
TAAATGGACTATCAGAACCACCTACACTGGTAGAACTGGTAATACTGGTACGAATTGGGCCAGGAACGGAGTACGTCACAAATCTTTCCTTTTAATAAATGGCCCTAACTTAAGCAGCAGAAGTAATTGCTCCAGTTGTTTGAAAACTAACAGAAATAGACTGAAGATCGCCTACAGAAGTACCAAAATCAGCACTTGTAACAATCCCACTGAAACTCATCTTCTTAGATCCTGAAGTGTCTAAAAACAACTCAAATTGAGCATCTCCAGCATCTTCTGTTACTAAAACATCACCAAGTAAGTTCGCAGTCTCGTTTCCTGATGCTGCTGTATATAAAAAATCAACAGAGCCAGTACCAGAAATTAAAGATCCAACATAACTACGTGATGTAGCTCCATGAGCAGTGCAATCTAAAGTGTCCTTTGAAACACTAAGACTCCATCCTGTTGTAGAGACAACTGCTTCCGTAGTTCCTGATGCGTTTTTGAACTTTACGGAGCCTTCTTCGCCACGATAGAAAGCCATGAGTTAAACTGAAAATAGACTATTGCTGATAGTCTAACTTGTACTGTCTACTTTTACAGCGTTTTTCTTAGAAGGTTTTGATTTATTATCCATATATTGCTGACATCTAGGATCCCATAAAGCAGGATTTCTCTTCCCCTTCACTGCTTCAATCGCATCTAACTGTTCTTCAGTAAGTGACATGGTTACTTTCCTTTAGATTTTTTAGTAGAAGTCTTTTTTGACTTCTTGTTCCCCTTTACTTTAGCTAAATATCCCTCACATCTCTTTGTTCCAGCAGACTTTTTCATTTTCTCTAGTAAATTCTGTACCCAGTCTGCCCTAAAGTCTCAGGTTTTGCCAAATTAAACTGTTGTAAACATAAATACCCGAAAGCATCAAAAGCATGATCAACACCAAGGTTTTTATTAGGTAATCCTGTATTCGGTGCATAAGTCAACGTCCTTAAAGATTTAATTAACTGTTTACATCTTGGGTGAATAAACGTCCTCCTATCTCCACTCGCATCTAATAAAGCCGTATTAACAGCCGTAATCTTATCTCTGATCTTCCACGGTGCTTTCGGACTTGAAACATTAAATCCACTCCTCCGCAAAATACTATGATCAGTTGCACCAACACCAGAAGTCTTTCTTGCTCCGCCAGTAGGGTCGGGACATGCTATTACTCTTCGATCCACACCATATCTGCGAGTGACTTCTTCTGCAAAGTCCCATGTGGTTGCCCCACCTGTGAGCATGATTTCGTCAAACACATACAAGTTATCCCCATCCTTAACCGCACATATCCCTGACATCGGATCTACGTTAAAATCTACTCCTAAAAGTATTGGCATCACATTAATATCTTTCGCATCAGTCGAAATATTTTCATCTCCAAAACTAATAGCTACTAATCCAGTTAAATTTTCAAAACTTGCTTCAAATTCTTGCCTAAATGTTCTTTCATCTAATTGTGCCCTAGCTGCTTCAACTTCTTCTTTTGGTACATTACCCCCCTCTATTGTGGTATAACACCACCTCTTCCATTCATTTGTTGGATCGCTTGCCGCATAACACCATAAATCGTAAAACCAACTCGCAGTTCCATCTGGTGTACTAATAAATAATGCCCAGCCTTGCTTGTCCGCTAATGCAGGTCGGATAACTTCAAACCATACCTCCGAATCCATAAATGCAGCTTCATCTAAAACTACACCAGATAAACTTCTTCCCCTCAATGCCATCGCATTTTCAGTCCCTTTTAACTCGATACTCGATCCATTAACTAAATCCAGTCTCAAATCAGTCTCATTCTTACTCTGTATCCATACCTTCGGTACTAACTTCTTTAATGCTTTCCATGCAATATCTTTTGCCATCCGATATGTTGGCGCACAATAGAAAAATGTCTCGCCTGGACGATTGATCGCTCCACGAAGAAGCTCAATACAACTTAAATAACTTTTACCGAATCTTCGACCTGCTACTAAAACTCTAAAGCGTTTTTCATTGTTAAAGACTTGACCCTGTGCCCATCTTAAATTTATTTCTGGTGCTGTTTTTACACTCATAACTGTTAATTTAACTCTTTTTTGTACTTATACCCCCTATTTTTACTACAAAAGTGGTTTAAAAGGTTATTATTTTATCAATGACCTTTTTGAGTTGCGTCCGTGACCGATTCATGTATTAACAATTTTGATAATCAACACGTCCCAGAAAGTAAGCCACAGAGAAAATTGGTTGGTACTGGGCGCAGTTCTAAAGCTGCTCTGGAATTAAGACAGCAGCGACTATATAAGAGACAACTTGAAGGTCTCCCCGCTAGACAATTAGTGTTGGATCACGCTTCAAAAGAAGGGATTTCTATTCCTACAGCTTGGGTGGACTGGAGAAAAGTTAATCAGTGGAATGAAGAAGACTGGCAAAAAGATAGAGAGAATATGTTATCTCGTTTACAGGCTGCTCGACTCAGACTCTATGAAAAAGCGATCAGAAAAGGACAATTGCAAACTGCTGCTCAAGTGTTGGATTCAATTGGACGGGTTATTGGTGAAAGCGTAGAACATGTAAGTATTCAAGCACCTGAACTTTCTATAAAAGTAGAAACTAAAGAAGACTTATCATAATCACGTAGAACTTAGTTTCGGATATATATTTAGGTTCAGGGGTCGAGGGTACAATAGGCAAAAATACCTACCCCTCCCCCCTAAAAAGTTTTCCACAGAGTATTTATACTCATAGAGATTCTACCCCGACAGGCTATAATTATTACATAAGGGATGGGGAGAGAGTACTAAGTATTCTCACTAACCTAATCACTTAGAACCTAGACAACCGCATAGCCAAGCAATAGCAACAAGCCTATTAAACGGCCGAAAGCTCTTCGAGACCTAATGACCCAACGCCAAGCGTGACGGGTCACAAGCTCACAGAGTCGCTATGGCTACAAGGACAAAAACTATGCCTCATAGGTTTAAACAGTTCACTTATTCTTCTATTACCAGAATGGCTACACAGTCAACAAGACATGAGACAACAATCAAGCTTGCCTCAGGTGACAGTCTTAATATTGAGATCGCCAGTTGGAGACCTGACAGTATTACTGCTGTATGCTCTAAGACTGGCGACGAGTTCAAGATTGAACTTGCATCTTCAGAACTTCAGAAAGCTTTCTTAAGCACTGTAAGTAATCTTTCTTACAGTTACTCTGAGAGTAGGAAAGCTTTTCTCTCTGAGCTTCAGACCACATTAACCAATGTAGTTAAGAGGATCAAAGAGAAAGAAGAAGAAGAAGCAAAAGCAAACGGTTAAAAAAACACCCCTAGAGCTTACGGGCTCTAGGGTTCTTTCATTCTTGTTTTTAATTACATGACTGCCACGATCCAAAAAGAAATAACTCTAAGCCATGAAAACTTAGAGAGTATCCTTGTAACTGCTGACTCTTATCTTTGGTGCTCAGATCTTAGGTATCAAATTAATGAAGAGTTACCAGTTGAGAAAACTTTAATCAGTGTCGAGGAATGCAATGAAGACTGTGACGATCCAATAGAGACTCACAACATTACGGGCCTTGATATTGAAAAAGCAGTTGCAACACTTTTTACTTACCCAGTAGAAACAAACGCCGCTTTAATGGTCAAGGATTTTATTAACAACGACTATGACGCTTGTTATTTAGATGCAGAAGCTTGTGATGTAATCCTTCAAATTGCAACTTTTAAAGAGGTTGTCTATGGCTAGTTTTATTGCGTTAATAGCTTTAATTATACTAATTTATTATTTTTTATTAATGATTAGAGCTTATTAATTGGAGTCCTAAGCAAGACTATAAAAGGCTTATATATCCACTTTATTTTTTTAAAAAAGATCATGTCAAAAGTAAATGAAGAACTTATCCTCATGCTTGAGAATGAGGATGCTAATTTAGACACTATTAAAGCGTGTCTAAAATGTGCCTTAAGTCAGATTGACTTATTATTTGAAACGGCAAGACTTCAGAATCATTTAAATGAAAAAAGTCTAGGAGCTTTGAAAGTTTTAAAGCTCACAAATGAATATATCAAAGATAATCATCATTTTGATATTGAAAAAGAGCTTATCAATAAGCCACTAACAAGCCCTAAATCATAGGGCTTGATTAACTTTTTAAAATTTACTTTCTTATTACCAATGCTAGAACTTAAACCACTTGGAGCAAATCGCCAAATTTTAAAAGTTGACGATTTAGAGATTCTTTATAGCTACATAACGCCAGTGGCGGCGAAATTATCTAATGGCGATATTGTACGATCCAAAAACTATTTGAAGGGGTCTACGTCTCCCACTACAGAAAAACATATTACGCAAACTTATAATAAAGAATGGTCTTATGATCCTAAAGAATGGAAAATTGTAAAACAGTCTTATATTGAAGGGTTACTGAAAGAAAAGAAGGTTTAACCCTTCTTTTCATCCTTATATATAGTTAACCTAGTCAACATAAGAGTCTGATATATATCTTTATTAGTATTTTTGAGATGATCATTGAGAATTAGATCCCAAACATTTTGGGGTATGTCTTGGAGTGATTTATAGGGTTTAAGCTTTTGAACCTGACACTCATTAATAAAAGTTTTGATTTGTGACATAAAAAGATTGTTTTATTGTTCTATCATGGTAATATAGAACAAATACATAAGAGTCTAATTTATGCAACTTTTAACAAAAGCAATTGAAAAGCAATTGCCACCTTTATATGCTCAAGAAAAAAAAGGGTCTAATGCCAAAGCTTTTTTAAAGCTTTTTACACCTTGGACACACTGGACTTGGTACGTTACAGAATACGATCCAGAAACACAAGAATGTTTTGGATATGTTGACGGTGATTTTCCAGAATTAGGTTATTTTAGCTTGAAAGAACTCAAAACAATTAATGGGCCTTTTGGTTTAAAGATTGAGAGAGATAGAAGCTTTGAACCTACAACTTTAAAAGAGCTAGGAGTCAAATTATGACTCCCTTAAAGACAATTATCTTAGATGCCATAAGGCTTGAAGATGATTTTAATACGCATTGGTCAGAGAAAGAATCTCTGGCTTATGCGTTAGATAGCTTTTTATCTTCTAAAAGTCGGGAGATAAAACAATATGGCATTTTATATGCTTGTGAAAATTGGTTTCGTGGTATTGGATTACATATCCCTTACTGGGATTCTGAAATTAAAGAGCTAGGCCACGATCCAGAAACATATTGGACTGATTTAGCTAAATGTTTTCTAGATGAAACTCTAGAAATTAGTTCCCCTTATTCCCTTTTTATATCATGACTGATCCTAAATTATTCCACTTTGACATTAAAGCCGTTAGCCAATTTTATTTTGCTATACAAGCCTCTAATGTAGAAGAAGCAACCGAACAAATGAAGGTTATTCTCTGTAAAGCTAACCTTTTAAAAGAAGTCCCAGAAGAGTTTGAAGAAGTCTATAGTCATCCTTTAACTATAGATAGCGTAGAAGAAGGGGTGATTGTATGACTTCTTCTACGATCCAAACACACTCATTACACTTGCCTGACTTTTGGGCAAGTGCGTTGATTAATGGGGATTATTCAGGTTTAGAACCTGAAGATGAAAAAGAATTAAATGATTTTATTGAATATTGGAAAGACGATATATATATAAACACTGCGAATATTCCTAGTGATGAAAATTGTTATTTTGAGAGTCACTTTATGAAATATCATGATGCCTCTAATTTAGGAGTATTAGCTTGCGACTGTTGTGAATATATATTTGAAATTAACCCTAAAAGTTCCCTTTATGAGGCTAATTAATTATGCAAAAAATTAAAATCATTAATTATGATCGTTTAACAAAAAACGATCCACTATTGCTTAAAGCAATAGAAGAAATAAAAAGTTTAGGAATACATAATTCTCAAGTAGGGGAAAGACAATGACCTTACCAAAAATTAATCTCAATTCAAAAGAAGACCAAGACTTCATAGACTACGTTTGGTCTTTCTACGGCACTGACGACCCAGTTTATCCCATACAAGGATTAACTAAAGGCATGATTATTGTAGGAACATATATATATAGACAACGCTGTTTAAATGAATCTAGCCCTGAAATATGGGGTGATGGAGATTCATTAGATCGTGAGCATGTAAGAGATATTATTCTTGATACTTTTAACCTTGAGTGGAGTTAGCTATGGAAAGAGATATGCAAAAAGTAATCGAAACACTTCAACAACATGAAGCAGATACCGATCTACTAAGTGATGTTATGGTCATGATTTTAAATAATCAAAAAGAAATAGCTAAAAGCACTAAAAAAACACTATTGGTTTCTAGGGAACTTATAGAGAATAATGATGAGACGATCCAACAACAGATCAATATTATTAAAGATTTTGTTGTAAAACTAGCTGAAAAAATTACTCAATTAGAGGCCAAATTATGAACGTACCAACTGAATCAGCATTAAAAGCCTCTATAAAATATAGAGAATCAATCAATTGCTATTGGCACGCTTATGAGTTTAGACATTTAATGCGTGATTATAAAGCTAGTAATCCTAAAGCTTATTATAAGCTTGGATATATATTAGAAAAATATAATCTTTTATATACTCAAGGTGCAAGTTTAGAAGATGAATTTATGGGCATTATTTCTTACTCAAGTAAGAATTTAATGCCTTATAAAAATCAAGGTAGAAAAGAAAAACTAGGAGATATGAATTTAATTGAATTATTCAAATCTTATACAAAAAAGGAGTCAAACTCATGAAGTTTAATCTAGAAATTGACATCGACAATGCAAGCTTTGAAGATCTTGGAGAAGGTAGAGAAATTACAAATATTTTAAATAATATCATCAATAAAATTGAACATATTGATGAATTTTCTCTAGATGATAAAGGTCGAGCTAGAGATATGAACGGTAACACCGTTGCTTTTTGGGAAATCACAAATTAATTCCCGTAATTACGTCTTTTTTTCTCTCCCATGAAATTAAAAAAATCTCTTAAAGAAAGAACTTGTTATAGCTGTAAAAAAACTATTCCAAAACTTAGCTTATATGGTTCTAAATCAAAAACTATACTAAGCGATCCAAAAGGTCAATGCTTTTCTTCCACTGGTGTTTTTGACGAAAGTAATGCGTTTCCATTCCGTCTTACTCAAAAACTTTGTTTTTGTGAGGATTGTGCCAATGGATAAAATTGAAGGTATCGAACACGTTGAATCTGCTTTATTAGCTAACTCTAAATTAGGTAATAATAAAGATAAGAATATTCGTAAAACGATTACAAGTGAGCTTCAAGAACTAGGAGTATCTCAAACTACTTCTTACGAATGGTATAGAGAAGCTCATAGAAACTTTAGTAATGAAAAAGCTAATCAAGATAATAGCTATCAAGCTATGCACCCCTTAGAGCTTCTGGAAAAGGCAGAAGACATTATGTGGGCCGTTGATCCTCAAAATGATCCAGAAGGATATATAAAAGCTCAAAAACATTACGCTGGCCTTCTCTCTAAATTTAAACACCAAATTACTTATCGGAATTATGAAACAAACTGATTTCTTAATTCGTGTTGAGCATCCTAATGCTTACACACAAGAATCACTAACTCAGATATTAAAACGATCTGGAGTTAGTGGCCTTAAAATTACTATTTTAGACTCTTGTAGTCCTGACAATAGTGACGCTCCAGAACATTACTTCCCTTACATTGCTTCCTAAAATTATGTCCTATCCTGATAACCCTACGATCCACGAATCAATAGAGCAGTTCTTTACTTTCTATGAAAATTACGCTACTAGAGAAGACATGGATAGAGATATTTATTTAGGCAATCTTGAAAAAGATGATCCTTATTTTAAAAGTCTTGATGCTTTTGAAAATGTTATAAATTTCATTGAAGAAGCTTATGAAATAGCTTTTGGAGATGAAGCTCTTAATAGAGATTTTTCTCCAGAAGAAGTTATTGAAGAACTTCAAAGCTTTTCTGATAAAGCTCTTAAATATGATGAAGGTGAAGATTATGTCTAACAAAATTAATCAAGCTATCGAAGATTGGCTAGAACTTTGTCCTTGTGATGATCTAGTCGTTAAAGATGATAATTATTTCAATCCTAGAAATAATTTCAATCGTATCAAAACTATTACCCTTTACTTGGAGATGAAAAATGTCTGACGTTCCAGCAATCACAGTAGGTCATCTAAAAGAAATATGGAAACAACATAATGTTTCTGATGATGATACTATCGCTTTTTATTTTACTAATACAGAAGAGTATGACGAATCTAGATACATTGAATTTGATCGTCTTTATAAAAGAGAATTTGGAATCCTTATGGATTTTGTTCCTACAGAAGAAGACGACGAAGAAGAATATGGCGATGACTACGAACCATCAGATCAAGATATGATGGCTAATTTCGGTCCTAAATGGCATGATGGATTATGAATATTAAATTACATAAGCAACAGTGGCAAGAAATCCTTGATAGTTATCAGTGGATTATTGATGATGCTGAAAATGATCCTGACGTAAAAGAAGATCCTTTATATAAAATCTACTTCCAAATAAAAGCACAATTAAACGATCCAAATCCTATAGACGATCAGTTTATTGAAGACATAGTTGTTCCTTAAACTGTTCTAATCTTTCTTCAAATAATATTCGGCCTCCAGCTAATTCCAATGTATTCATTGGTACTTCTTGGAGGCCGTTTTCTCTTGCTATGACAATTATTGCACTCCCAACTTTGATTCCGGTCATACGCTCCAATCCCCAAGCATAAGCTGATAATTGCAAACGATAATCATCTAACCAAGCATCTGGTTTTGGTTTACTTGATCCACTTGTCTTGAAATCTAATATACACAGATTACCTGACTTCTTATAGTCAATTAACGCATCAGATTGACCAGCATATCCAACATCATTATGAATGGAAAATTCACTAGCATGAATGGCTGCTACATTCTCCTCTATCCAATCGGCCAGATTTGACGCATACTTTCGAGCTGTCCAATGGACTTTACTTGCTCTTTCTTTCGCTGTTTGAATGGCCTTTTTTGTAATTGCTTTTGGGCCTCTAGCCAAGCCATCTTCATAGAACTTCCAGCAACCTCTAGCATTGCAGATGTTCCTGTTGATCTTTGACCCAACTTTAAGTACATACTCACAATGCTCATGGCTAATTGTTCCTCGATTACATGCAATCTCTAGTTCATCAGCACTCCCTGCACGGGACTTCCAATTCTCTAGTGATCTCCTCTTGGCTTCGGGAACTGTATTACTCAGTATCGTAGTCACTGAATAATATATATTTCCTTCTGTATCTTTATATGTCCGTAATTCGTTGGAATCATCACGCTCCAATGAACTAGACCTAAGAGAAGCCAGTAGATCCTGACGCTCTTCTACTACTGGCTTCATTAGGTACTCTCTCCCATAATTAAAATATCATGAATGGCTTTTTTTGTCATAAAATAGCTCCTTTTTTAGATCACTAACGACATATTCTCTATATCGTTCAAACTGCTCTGCTCCAACTGCTTCCTGTAAGTTAATCCAGTTATCTAAAGCAACTCTCACAACATGAGAGATAGAACGACCCTCTTGAGAGTCTTCCTTCAGATACTTATACTGGTCTTCCCTGATCTGAATGGTTAAACGGTGCATCTTATTCATGATCCAAACCCTAACTTATTTGTACTCTTTGCTTTGCGGAAATTAGCAAATGGATCTTCTACTACGCTCTTAACATAAGTAGGAGATGTTCCCATCATAAAATGATATGCAGCAGATACAGTTAGTCCCCATGCGTAAGCATCAGACCATTTCTTATTTGCTTTATTTAAACGATCATTCTTAGATTTCCAAATAAGTTGGGCTGCACGATCTTCAGGTTTAATGACTTGAGGAAATCCATCAAGTGTTCCTGCCATCCCAGTCGTTGTGATATTTAACCAATGTATCGCTCTATCAAGAGAATCCATCTTATGTAAATAAGGGTTTCTCTTCCTTGCGTCATTCTTATTGTTCTCCATCTGGACATATATTTTTAATGCTGATGCGATCCAGAAAGCACTAATTGAACCGAAATTTAATTCAGTTAATTTATCAAAAAATTGTTTATGAGCTTTAAATAGATTTTTAACTTCTTCATCATGTCTAGGTTTTGAAAACTCAGTCGTACCAAGGCTTGTTAATGACTGACATCGAGACATTGCATGTCTTACAGCAGAACAATATTTAATGGTGATATGAGTACCTGAAATGGTAATCCGATCATCCATCCTCCTTATTCTTCCTACATCTAAAATAAGCTTGCTCTCATCAGGCATGTTCCTGATAACAACTAGAGGTTGAATGGTTTTAGATCGAATAATAGATTTCAAACGATGTTGACCATTAACAAGTTCTCCTTCTTCGTCAAAACAAATAGCACTATCTGAAAGAGTAAATCTTCCAGATCTCATCTCAGAAGTTAATTCCTGTAAGGCTTTATCTGAAGTGTTTCTATTATTCTCAAAATTAGCAGCAAGATATTCTTCTGCTAATAAAGGATCTATAAATTCAAGGCTTATTCTTACGTCTTCAT
>VTLG01003875.1_pt1 | contig 10607 bp, 12 predicted proteins | sample 4694571 | NCBI WGS metagenome assembly VTLG01 (sample SAMN12604809, study PRJNA352737) | marine metagenome | biome: ENVO:00000447; feature: ENVO:00000209|ENVO:00000569|ENVO:01000036; material: ENVO:00002151; isolation source: viral sequences binned using virsorter ... | reverse complement strand
TATCACGAAGGAAGAACTGCTGGTGTTTGAATGTCACCTCTGCAGTAATGTATTCTACATCAGTTATTGTAGAATCAAATTGTAGGTTACTTAAAGATACAGGAAATATATCTCTGTACTCTACAATGAATGCTGGATTGTATTGGGACGTAACGATGTGTAGCTGTGCGTTAGTATAGATGTCATCTTCTGGTGTCTCTCTTGCCATTTGATCTGCATTACCATTATCCCTCATCCATTTATGAACAGAGTTATAATTTACTAGATCTTCATCAACAATAAAACGTACAGTAAAATCCCCGAAGGTTACTCCACCACCAGGAACAATAGGTAAATTTCTCCAACGACTTGCTACTTCTGTAGTAGGCATTGAAACATCAGGGACATTTGCTGTTTGACAAAAGAAATCTACTCCTGCAAACTTTTCCAGTTTCAAGAGATAACCAATAGGGTTTAAAAAATTCCTATTCCTAGGTTGTTCTTTATACCATTCAGCAGACATGTCAACTTCCCAAGCTATATTAGTATTTATGGAATGCGGACGGTACCTGTTTTAGTTTATCAATAACATCAACTTCCACTCTATTAACAATTTGATCTAATAGATCTATATCTATATGCATAAATGGTGGAATGATACCAAGTAAACGAAGCAATCCATCCACAAACAATGCAAGTGTTGTAAACCCTAATATCATACTGAGTACAGTAGCATCACGATTGTGCTTTGCCATTGACTCTTCATCAATCTTTCTTGCTTCTTCCACAGCAGTTTCTACTGCTTTTGCAATTAGTATGTCAACTTCTTGTTTCGTATAGCTATTCGGGTCTGCTTTCATATTTACAAAAGCTTTCCCAGTCCGAGATTGAATCTGAGTCATCGTTTTTATTTTTATTATCTAGGTAGGAAAGTTTGATTCCTCTTGATTGTAGCACAATTTTCTTCGCTTCTGTCATCTCTTCATGATAAAACACAATAGTAGAATCATCTATTCCTTGATCACCACTCATCATCGTCCTCCTTATCATCCCATACTTCGTATGGTCCTCTTTGCATACGTTTTAGCTTCTCAGTTTCAGATCTATACGATGCTGTCTCTGAAATCCACAACGTTAATTTAATTACTACAAATATTGCAGCAAGTGGGGATAAGCAAAGTATTAATATAAATGAAATATTGTTCTCGCTCATTGCCAGTATTCGTCTAATCTCTCCAAAACGTTAGTCAAAATACGTTGGGCAGCACCACGCTGCCTTTCATCCCACTCAGGATACCAATGTCCTTCAGAGAGACCTGTTTTCATTTTCATGATATAAGCAGTCATAGCTACTTTATCAAGTCTTCCGTTCATTATCAAAGGTATCACTACCCCTATTTAGGTGCATAAAAAAAGACCCCCCATTTCTGGGAGGTCTAAATTTATATGCGTAACCTTTATTAAGTAAGGTTTGCAACACGTACACGTCTGTAATACTGGTTGCGTGAAGCAGTAAGAGCTTCAGCATCAGGTGTACCGTTAGACGCTACAACAAATGGGTTAGCAACCATACCGTATCTAGTCTTGAAGCCAATCTTGGGCTGGAAGGTAGATGGGTCAATGCTTCTGAGCATTTGTAGGGGAACGTATGGGCAGTAGAACAGTCCACTGTCATAAGGAGATGAACCCTTGTAACCAACAACATAGTAGTGTGTGTTAGAAACGTTAGCAGAATAAGGATCAACAAAGACCTTAATGCGTCCGTTCATTGTACCTACTAATAGGTTTCCAGTGTCATCAACTTCACCGATGGAAGGTCCACCAGCACCTTGAAGACCTGAAGAGTAGTCAAGAGTACCACTCATAGCTAGAGCACTAGCAACGTCAGCAGATGTGACGATGAAGTTACCCTTTCCTCTACGAGTTTGCTGTGCGATTGCGTTAGCATCTCTCTCGATCTGGAACATAAGTCCCTTGAATTTCTCAACCGACCATCTTCCGTTTGAGTCTACGTCTAGGTCGAATACACCAGCGTTAGCTACGTTATTCTGAGCACCAGACTTAGCAACTGTATATACAGTTCTAACAACTTCTCTGTTGATTTCAGCAAGGATCTCACTAGAAAGTAAGTTAGCAAGTTCCTGCTCTGCATCAAGACCGTGAATTGCTTTCAAGTCCTGAGCAAGTTCTAGAGTGTATTCTGCTTTCAAAGCACGAGTCTTTGCAGTAACAGAAGTTTTCTCTATACTGAAACTCATCTCGTTAAAGAGAGTAGATCCAGATCCTAATGCCTCAGCATCATCTCTAGCGATGTTACCAGCTTGACGCTCGTAGTTACCAGCAGTTGTACCACCACCAGTTGCATCGTTAAGAAGACCTGGGTTTGCATCAGTTGTACCACCGTCTCCAAGAGGAGATACAGGGTCGTTGTATGCAGCAGGACCTTGAGTATTACCAGAGAAGTTTGTATCTGGTTCGTTGTATAGTGCTTCGTTTCCAGCACGTAAAGCAGAACCATTTTGCTGGTAATGTGACTTCATCGCAAAGATTAGTCCAGTAGGACCACTCATTGGTTGAACGCCACAGATGTCGTATGCTACCAAGTTTGGCATAGCACGACGGATGAGGTTAATCATCACTGGATCAAATCCAGCAAGACCACCTGTTTTAGTTGTAAGTCCAGAACCTGAGAGACCGTCGCCACCAATGGCACCAACTGTGTTGGATGCTTCATTGATCATACCACGCTCTTCTCTAAGTTGTGACTCTGTGTTTTCTAACAAAACAGCGGTAACAGCTTTTCTATAATTGTCTTTGATGGTGCCAGCACCTTCATGACTTAGAACAGGTGACCACTTTTCTGTTAGAGCTTTTGAGTTAAACATTTGCTCTTGTTAAGAAAAAATAGGTTTATAATTTATTGACTCCATGTATTAAGTGCGGAAAGATATTGTGCCATTGCTGGTGATATATCTTTATCGTCTGCACCTTCTACTGGTGTTTCGTCTGCAACCTCACTTTGTGTTACAGTTTTTTCTGTGAAGTAAGACTCTTTGATAGTTTTCACTTTCTTAGAGAACTCCTCCTCAGTAGTAAACTCAACACCCTCAGCGAGAGCAGCGAGTTTGTCCTTTTGAGTATCTGCCAATCCGTCGGAAACTTGGTTCACGACATTTATTTTTGCAGTCTCATTTAGACGGGATTGTAATTTCACATTAGCTTTGACCTGTTCGTCAAGCTTGGCTTCCATTTCACGAATAGAGTCAGCCATACCTTCTACCACATCCACTTTCTCGTCTGGGATAGAAATGTAGTGCTCTTCAAAGAGACTCTTAAGACCTATCATAAAGTCTTCAGTAATCTCATTCTTTATACCACGATCAACAGCTAATTGATTCTCTTCAAGCCATTGAGTCACGGCGTAGTTTACAGTTCCGTTAACTTCTTCTGCGAGTTCTGACTGAGCAGCAAATATCTTCTCAGCAGATTCGTTAGCGAAATGTTCTACAATCTTGTCATACTCTTCTGCAAGTTTTGCTTTGATAGCAGCTTCAAAGATAGTCTTTGCTTTCTCAGCAAACTCTTTTGAGAGTTCTGTGCCTTCTAATAAGGCATCAACGTCAGCGGAAACGTCAAGTTCCTCAAACGATGGTTTGATAGGATAGCTTACGTCAGGACCAGTGCCTGTTCCGTATGCTACTTCAGAACCAACACTAGGTTGTGTTCCCTGATCTCCTGCATCTTTTGTTGATGAAGTCTGGGCAGATCCGTCGCTAGATGCATCTCCAACAGGAGCAGCTGCCTTAGCGCCAGGATTTTCCTCACCATCATCATCGTGCTCGTTAGGAGTTGTGGATGTTCCACCAAGATCAGTTACTGACTGACCTGCTGGAGCAACACTAGGTGCTACAGTTGGTTGAGGATCCTTGCCGCCAGAACCAGTCTGTGCGTCAGAGACCTGAGTGGGTTCACTACCAGTGCCAGGGATAACAGTAGCTTGAACGGTAGGCATTGGGTCAGCCGCGTTCTCTACAATCACCTTTTGCTCGGTAACGAACTCCTCAAACTTTTCATTTAGCTTGTCTGACATCTGAGTTTACCTCGTAATTTCCGTATAATTAATCTAAGTTTATTTATAGAATCAAAGATTTGAGAGGAAATGCTCAAACACTTTGAGCGTTTTCTCTTCCATGGTGCGGCGATTTGCACCGTCCATGTACCTTTGGTATTTAGCAACTTCACGCTCCTTGAGCAATCCGTTGTCCCACACCCACTCTTTGCCTTCCATGATTCCATTTACGAAAGCATCGGGTGCGGATGGATCTGCTACTATATCAGCAGCAGTTGTAAGCATGAAGTCATCTGCAACAACGTTGCAGTCTTCACTCTTTTGAATACTTCCCATACCACGAGAAGAAACACCCAACTGAACTCCTTCGCCAAGTAAGCTCTTAGCGATGTTACCCATTGGTGTATCAAGGATCTGTGCTTTACCAACAAAGTTATTGCCTTCTGCACGGAGACTTGTAATTCTATGAGAAACCCTATCAAGATTGATAGTAGGACCATCAGGATGACCGAGTTCACCTAAAGCACGTTTTGATTTAATGTACTCTTCGTTGTATCTTCCAACTTCACGTTCGAGGACACTAAAGGGATACATACGACCATTTCGATTTTTTAATTCAGATTGTAAGAATACTCCCTCAATGTAAAGAAGTTTCTTTCCGTCCTTTTCCTCAGTAAGGATTTGAACGTTTTCAATCTGTTCCGTTATCAGTTTCATCGGTAGTTTCCTTTTCGGTAGGTTCATCAAAGAATGTATTTGCTACCACCTTTTTATAATCTGCCATAGCTTCGGAAGCTTTGGAGAATAACATGTCGTGGATAGCATCGATAGCAGTTGCTCTTTGATTATCGTTGATCTTACCAACGATATCTACAGCACCCACTTCGCTATTAACTTCAGTTTTTTCAGCCATAATATTAGTTCAGTATATATTATTTATTATTTGTAGAAGGTTTAGGTGCGGATTTCGCTCTCTTTAGGTCTCTAGCTAGAGCTTCATCATCAGCTTTTGATTGCCTTTCTGCATCATCATCTGCTTGCATTGCCTGTATTTCAGGAGCGAGTGCCTGATTTGCTACATTTAATTGATCCAATGTATTCATTTCTGCAGGATCGAGTGCAAGACCACTGGTTATATCAGTTGCCATCTGCTTATCAATCTCCCGCATATCCTTGTTAGTTTGTCCAAGAATATTTGAACGAACATATTGTGTTGAGAAATACTTACCTACAAATGGATCCATTTGAGTAACAGTTATCATTCTCTGATTCATCATTTCAATTTCTTTAAGTTCATTGAAATGGTTATCAAATAAGAAGTCAAACTGGATATGCTCTTTCATATCATCCCAGTCTTCAGGAGCTATTACTCCTTTAAGGATGAGTTGAGTCTTGAGCATGTCGTGGAACATCTCAGCAAATCTTTTACGTAGACGTCCAATGAACTTAGTGAACTTAAGTTCGTCACGGAGGACTTCAGTGGTTTTACCAAGGTTAAATCCTTTGTTGTCGTCTGTGAGACGGGATGGAGGAAGATTGAGGCTGTTATAAAGCTTCTTCTTAAAATACTCAACATCTTTGAGTTCGCCTAGGTTCTGTCCACCAGGCAAGGTGGTGATCTCAGTTCCACGTCCACCCTCTCTACGAGGTAACCAAAAATCTTCTAGCATACTCATATGCTTTTTGTCATCACGCATTTCACCAGTGTTTGCATCATACACTAGCTTGTTACGATAGCGACTCATAACATCACGAAGATATTGTTCCGCTTTTACCTTAGGTAGGTTACCTACATCGATGTAGAATATCCTACGTTCAGGAGCACGGGATAGTCTGTAAATAACAAGACTATCTTCAATCATTCTAAGTTGATTAAGAGACTTGATTGCCTTATGAAGGAAACCAAGAGTCATTCTCTTGTTTAAATCTTGTAGTCCAGATGGTGCAAATGTAATACTATCCACTGCCATCTTGACACCTTGTGACAATGACATGTCACCAACTGGTCCTAAAACACCACCTTTATAAAAACCTTTTGGATTATACAGATAATAATCTACAAATGTTCCGTATTCGTACTCAAGTGCTGTGCCTTTAATCGCCTCCCTAGCTAGAGAGTCTTTCGGTTTTTGATCAATCTTTTGTCGGACCTTCTTGATCTTCATTGGATCAATATAACGAAGTTCCGTAATACCTTTCTTTGGATTATCTAAATCGATAACCTTGTGATAATAAAGTCTTCCATCAATATACCAAGATCTAACAATCTCATGTGCTCGATTGTCAAAGTTTAAAAGACGTTTGATGTATTCAAACTCATCACGAACTTTTTTCTTGATACTCATACCAGCATCTAGGTTATCTAGATTAACTTCTACAGGAGTATCGTAAGCATCACTTACAATAAATTCGTTTACAACTTCATCCACAGCACTATCCACTTCTGGATGTAATGCCATATCTCTATAACGACGGATCATCTCAAACTCATTACGAGCTTGATTATCCGTATCCACATATGTTCCATAATAACCACCAGCTGCTACGGCTATCGCCTCATCAGCATTAGGAGGGACAGGGGATTGACCCTTCTGTCCCTCCTTGCGATTAATTTGGAAGCCAAATAACTGACTCATGATTACCTATTCAAATAAGTATGCTTCCAACTATTTATCAAACTACAGCGATGCTACTTACGCCTTCACGTGTTCCACCTTGTGCAGTGAAGTAAGAATACTGCCACTCAACTGTAAATTCTTCAATCTGATCGTTGCTATCATAAGCAAGATCGATAGGAGAAACGTTAGTTGGGAAGCAATGTAATAGTGTGTACTGTCTTAGGACAGCTCCACCTTCAGAAGCATCTTTTTCAAGTTGCTTAACAATTAATTCACCCATGTAACCATCACTCTTATTAGGTTTGAACAAAGGAGCAGAGTTATCATCGTGAGTATTGATGGTATTTGCCCATTGCTCAAAGAAGGAGCGTAGCTTAAGATCCTTATCGTTGAAGAATGTTGCAGTCCATGTATCGAAGGTACGATCACCAGCGATCTTAACTGTTCTTCCTCTGAAAGGAACTTCTATCACACCCAAGTTAGAACCTGGAAGTGCTGCGGACTTGCACATTACGTTAATCAAGTCCTGTGCATCATTTTTATCCAGAACGTCAGGGAATTTGACGTCAACCATAAACATATTAGGTTTGACGCCTTGCCCTATATTCTGTAAAAACGCACTTACGTTATTGACTGTTGCCATTGTTTTTTACCTCGTGTTTTTTTCTCGTTATACTTTTGGATTATCTACCGACGACTTCAGCGAACGAGACACCCGTTCTTGTAGCAGTTACAGTAACTGTTACGTAGTTAATCGAGCGTGTAGGCTTGAGGTAGAGTTCAGCAACAAACTCATTTCTGTCAATGACTTCAGGAGTATTGTTGGTATCATCACAAACAACTAGATAGTCAGTTAAACCTCTACGTGCTTGAACCTCAGCAAGGTAAGAACCGATAGAGGAAGCAAACCCTGAACGAGTTGTTTCATCATTCTGTTCAAAGAGAACTGCTTCTGCAAGTCCTCTAGCTCTCTTCTCAATGTTTAGGAATAAACGACGAACGTTAATTCTATCGAATGAAGAAGGAGATGCTAATGCAGTCTTATCACCAAATAGGATAGGACCAGCACCAGGGAAAGCAACAACTGGGTTTACTGCACTGGTGTAAAGATCATCTCTCTGTGCCTTGTTAGGATTGAAAGCGAGTTTTACAACATTTTGTAATCCTCCTCTTGCAGTTCCTGCTGGAGAGAACCAATCATCTAGAATTGCGGAAGTAGAAACACAAAGACCAGCAATATCACCATTAGTACCGATGTAACGATACTTATCGTTGAACCTGTCGTATGTGTACTTAACTCCACTGTCTTTTACAACGTAAGAACTAGAAGCAATATTATCCATGAAGGATAATGTGTTAGTAAGTTGAGCTGAAGGAGATAGTGCAGCACCACCAGAAGTAGCTACTTGAGCACCAGTCCAAGGAGAAACGAATGCAATGCAATCCTTTCTGCTATTTGCAACAGCAGCAACTGCTTGTGCTTTAGCAATTGTATCTGCTTCATTAGCACCGTTACCACCCATAAGAACGAAGTCTACAGTGGTTTCTTCAGTGTCTAAGAATTTATCATATCCTGCTTGTACTTCACCTGCAGTGTATGCATAGTCATCTGTACCACCAGATAGAGCACCACCAGCAGTAGACTTGACGTATGCAATAACCAATGGAGATGCTGAAGTAGCACCGTAAGATGCAGCAGCAGAACCAGGATCTTCACCAAGTGTAGTAAACTCAGCAGAAGTTAATCCTTGACCTGCATAAACATAACCAGAAAATTCATTAACATAATTTTTCCAATAAGAAGAAGCACCTTCAGGTGTCTTACCATCAGAAAGTTTTGAGAGATATGTCATTCTCTCTACAATAGTATTTGTTGAAGTGTCAATAACAGCAACGTGTACTTCGTCACCAGATAGATAACGCTCAGAAGCGAAAGAGCTAGTACCAGGACGAGGAGCAATTGATTTATAAGTTAAACCTGTTGATCCTATTGGAAGTCCATTCCAATCAGATGCAGTAAATGCAGACTTAGTAAAACTGTTACCAGTTACTGCAGGGGCAGCACCTTCTTTAATACCAACATTGTTGGCATCGATAACAACTGTAACTTCGTGGTCATTAGCACCATCGTTAACTGTGCCACCAACTGAAAGACCATGACCTGCTTTAGTCATCTTTGCGTCAGCAACTTTATCTACAATAACAACATGAAGGTTGTTACCATCTGCACCAGCATCTCTAGCAGCAAACTTTTCAGTAGTTACTCCTGCATCGAAGTCTTCCTGACTACCGATGAGAACTCCTGACCCAGAAAGGGTTGCGTTTAATACTCCAGTAGCTGCACGAACAACTGCTAATGTTCCACCATAACGAAGAAATTCAGATGCTACCAACCAATCAGAAGCGTTTGCCTCATCTGGTGCTCCAAATACATCAATTAGTTCTCTCTCAGAACCGATTTGTACAATTTTGCCTACGGGTCCTTTGCGAAATGAAGAAGATATAGCACCACGAAGAGCACTACTACCAACTACAACCGCATTGGATAAATCACGTTCTCTAATAACAACACCAGGCGAGACTTGACTTGCCATGTTTTTTTACCTCTTAGATATCAAATTTATCTAAAAGTATTTAGAAATTCTACTCTCTCAAGAGGGGAAACAATGCATGAACAACCTACCAGTCTGGATATTTCCAATCAGAGAATGGATCTTTCTTTTTTCTAGCTTTTAAAATTCTTTGTATAGTACAATCCTTACATTCATATGAATAGGCAGATGGAAGACCTCTCTTCTGTCTTCTCGTCATATAATAATCTTCAATTAGATTCTTCTTTTTATGACACGATCTACAAGTCCTCTCTTTGAAAAGAAGATGTTCCAGAGAAAACTGATCCCCAATATCCATCAGAAGGGTAACATATACGTAACTTCATCCTGCTTATCTCCGTATGCCCACAGTTCACCGTCTGCGTCCACGAAGGTATCGTCACCCAAGCCATCGTCAATAAACCCAAAAGGAGCCATATCCTGTTCAATTTGGTTTCGTTGTTCATCGTAGATTCTCCTCCTAATGTCTTGGTCGGTCATCTCTTTGAAATATTCTTGCATGACTAACCATGCAAACAATACCATACACATAACGAGGTCATCATGATAACCCTCGTCTGCTTCCCACGCCTGTTTCTTTTGTACAAAAGTAGTTAGCTCTTGGAAGATCTGAAAGTCATTGAATAATAATTTATCTTCTTCTATAATAGCTTTGAGGTTAGAGCAACCAATCTTCTTAACAGTTATACTCATCTTAACACCTAACTGTGTCTTATTGCCTGAGAACCCTTGACCTACAACTTGACCTGCTCTACCTCTCATAGCACACATGAGTACGTTAGGATACTCAAGGTCATAGTTTAATGTTGCTGCTATGCTATCTCCTATATCATTTACCTCTACTAGGATGTATGGAAATCTATATTCTTTTGCTACTTGTAAGATTACCGATGGAAACAGTACAGGTTTAATTTCATTATCTCTGTACTTGGCCACGATTTTATACGGTAGTGTGGTAATATCAAACACGATGAAAGCACTGTAGTCGCCACCGATACCTCTGGCAACGTCAACAGTAATAATATATTCGTGACCTTCTTTAGCTCTTTCGTATACGTCAAGTCCTGCATTGCTTTGTATTGGATCCTCAAATGGTATTGCTTGTAATTTTGCTGGTGATATCAATGTATCAGCAGACCCAAGAAAGTCACACTCAAACTCTTGAGCAAACTGTCTCTTAGATGTATTCTTTAATGTCTCCTCTTTCCATTTAGCATCTCTGCCTGGTACTTGTGACCAATGTACTTCATTCGTAACATATCCATTCTTACCATTTCTAGCATCTTCCCACATCTTATAGAAGTGGTTCATACCATTAGGTGTAGATAT
>VTLG01002092.1_pt1 | contig 10607 bp, 11 predicted proteins | sample 4694571 | NCBI WGS metagenome assembly VTLG01 (sample SAMN12604809, study PRJNA352737) | marine metagenome | biome: ENVO:00000447; feature: ENVO:00000209|ENVO:00000569|ENVO:01000036; material: ENVO:00002151; isolation source: viral sequences binned using virsorter ... | reverse complement strand
GTATCTGACTCATCAAACAGCGCTTCTGCTCCACCCTGCGTGTCGTATTTTGCTTTCATAGCAAAAATCAAACCCGTTGGGCCAGTCATAGGTTGAACACCACAAACGTCATAAGCGATCATCTGAGGCATTGCTCTACGAACTAGAGAAATCAAAATCGGATCCCATTTAGCAACTCCACCTGTATCAGGCATAGCACCAGCTGAGTTCACAGGTGCAGCTTCTTTAATTAAGAACTGCTCTTGATTCTCAAGCAACCTCTGTGTTACATCCCTTTTATAGGGGTCTTTAATTTCAGGAAGATCAGCATGCTCCATTACTGGCGCCCATTTCTTCTTGATATCTTCTGATAAATACATTTGAAACTCCTTTAATATTAATTTACATTTTTAAAAACAAATAAACTTCACTCTCACGGTATCCATAAATTTACAATAGGTTATCTACTTTTATTTAAGTTAGATATTGCAGCCATAACACTATCCATTGAACCATCACTTGTTCCATCGGTTATCTTTTTATTCGTTGCTGCGGTGCCTTTATTATCATCCAGTTTCTTATCTGATTTAAAGTAACTGTTTTTGATAATGTTTAACTTTTCTTTATACTGCTTGTCTGATTCATAATCGACATCCTCGGTTAACTCTTTCATTTTTTCAATGTCTGTGTCAACCATGCCCTCTACTACATCACGGAATGCGTCTTTAGCTCTATATTGATTTAAATCATTCACCGTATCCATATGCTTCTGAGTTTGCTCGTCAAGTTTAGTTTCCAATTCAGCAACTTCTTGTACAAGACTCTCAAAGACATCTTCCTTTTCTGCTGGGACATCAATGTAATGCTCCTCAAACAACTTCTTCAAACCAGAAATAAAACTCTCTGTGACTTCGGTGCGAACACCTTGTTCAACGGCAAGTTTATTTTCTTCCATCCATTCTTTAACAACATAATTCATATACTCATCCATTTTCTCGGTCATTTCTGTTTGCATATCTGTTGTTTTTGCTTCCAGATATTTTTTAGAATCTTCACGGATTTGTTTACGAATCTTAGAAATTTTAGACTTGACGGCAGCTTCAAAAATTGTAGCAGCCTTCGTTTTGAAATCTTCTGATAGATTCTCGCCATCTATAAGTGCAGCGACATCTTCAGAAACATCAACATCTATTTCTTCTTTCTTAGACTTCTTAGACTCTTTTTCTTCCTCGTCATCATCATCTTTATCTTTATCTAACCAAGGAGGCATAGCTTCTTTCTTAGACTTTTTGGATTCTTTCTTAGACTTTTTGGATTCCATTTCTTCCTCATCATCCTCATCCTCTTCGTCATCTTGTTCTTTCTTAGTAAAAGGCTTTGCTTTCTTTCCTTTAAAATTTTTCAAATTTTCTTCTACATCTTCCTCATCATCCTCTTCGTCATCCTGTTCTTTCTTAGACCGTCTGGATTCTTTACGAGTCCTTTTAGTTTCCTTACGAGATTTTTTAGATTCGTATTCTTCCTCATCATCCTCTTCGTCATCTTCAGCATCCTCTTCATCATCTTCTTCCGAACGATTAGGAAGATCCCCTCTTTCAACATATTTGTATCGTCTGCCTTCTTCTACATCATCCTCATCCTCATCCTCTTCGTCATCTTGTTCTTGTTTAGCAGAAGCTTTCGATTTTGCATTTTTGGGTTCTTTTTGTTTCTTTGGATTATCTTCTCCATCAGGTTCTGAATTACTTCGACCTTCTTCATCATCCAAATCCGGCAAACCTAATTCTTTATTAGAACTTTTCGCTTCTTCCATATCAATCTCATCTTCAATTCTTCCATCATCTGTGAGTATTTTTCTTCGTGCCATTTTTAATCTCCTAAAGTAATTTATTCGTTATAATATTTATAACATTAAAGATTTTGAAGGAATTTGGTAAAAACTTCTATCTTTTTCTGTTCCAGTTCCCTCGATTTTGCGTTCTCGATAGTTTTCTTCATAACATTAATATCTTTTTCTTTGATAATTCCATTCTCCCAAATCCATTCTTTACCTTCCATAATACCATTGACAAATGCATCTGGTGCTGACGGATCAGCAACAATGTCAACAGTCGAAAGAACAAAGTCTTTCTGTACTTCATTAACACCTTCTTTATTAGTTTTAACACTCCCCATACCTCTGGAAGATACACCAAGTTTAACACCCTCACTAATAAAATTTTTGACAATCTTACCATTAGGTGTGTCCATTACTTTTGCTTTACCAATAAAATTATTACCATCTTCAGTTAAATCTTTAATAACATGAGAAACTCTATCCAAATTTATAACAGGTCCTGCTGGATGGCCAAGTTCTCCAAGAGCTCTTCCTTCTTTAACATATTTATTATTAAAGTTTTTAACTTCTTTAGATAATACTTCTCGTGGATATACTCTACCATTCTGATTTTTAATATCAGCCTGCATAAAGATACCCTTGATGTATTGCTCTTTACCTTTACCTTCAGTAATATATTCAATCTCGTTAATATGTTCTGTTATTAGTTTCATTCTCCACCCCTTAGTTTAGCAAGTCGTTCAGTTTCTGCCTTTTTTATTTTTGGCATAAGTTTCTTTGCAATTTTTTGAATAACTGCTTTCTTCTTTGCCAGTCTTTTTTCTAAAGTTTCTCTACCCGCGATGGATAAATCAGATTTACTTTTATCTTTTAAAATCTTTTTCGTAAGTATATCTCGTGCTTTCTTTACTGAGCGTAATTTTAATTTCTCAGGTGATGCTTTACGTTTCAATGATATAGCTTTCTTCCTAGCAATTTGCTTGGCCTTTTGTTTCATTTTTCTGGACATCTTCATCCGTGCGGCTTTGCTCATTACTTCGCTAAAAAAATCTTCAATCGTTTTCATTATCTCCTTCCCACTCTGCATCTATTTCATCATAGAATTTTTTCTTAGCCTCACCTTCTAATTCAGCTGGACTTTTCACACCATACTTTTTTAATTTTGCATCAAAGAATTTTTTGTAAGCTTCTTTACCACCCGATGCTTCATCTTTTGGTGTGTCTTTTGATACGTCCCATTCCTTATGTGTCATACCAGAATGAACTTTATCACAATCATGGTTCTCTGATCTTCGACCATCACCACCTGCACATTTTTTTCTTGCACCATCAGCTGTAATATATTCAGATACTCTTTGGATCATACTTTCAGGTGTAAATTTTGAAAAAGGTACATTGAAATCCTGTTCTTTTTTATCTTTTGATTTTTCTGCATCCTTCTCTCTTCCTGCATTATTTTTTTCTGCTTCTTTTTCCATATCACTTCTTTTAACTTCTGCTTCTTTTTCTTTGTTTGCCTTTTTCAAAGCAGTTACTTTATCTTTGTTAGCTCGTTTAAGATCATTAACATCTTCTTTTCTTGTTTCAGTATTAGGCAAATCAAATGTAAAACTATTCTTATAATCTTCAATAGCTTTAAATGATTTGTTTCTTAAACTTTTTGCAATACCTTCTTTTGCTTTAGTAAGTTTTTTACTAAAGATATTTTTTAAAATATTGCTTGTAATGTCTTTTTTAGCCATTGTTGATCCTCTCTTTCATTACGTTTTTAATTGCATAAACTAATAACTTGTCAGTAAGGGTTCCTTCTTTAATCCATTGCTTTACTTGATCCTCACTTTTACTAGAAATGTTTTTTACACTTTCTACAATTTCTGTATCTAATATATCTTGAAATAGTTTTTGTTTTTTAGTGTCTAAAAAACTTTGAGTTTTAACTTTTGAAATAGATTTCATTAAAAATCCTCATCATCATCATCATCATCATCTTCATCTTCAGGTTGCTCACTTGCAATTTGTTTATCAATTTCTTTTATTTGTTCCTCAGTCTGTTGTAATACATTTTTTCTCAAATACTCAACAGAAATATACTTACCAGCATACTCCTCAGCCATTGATAACAACTCAAAACGATCTCTCAACATTTCAGAGTTCTTCAACTCCATGAAATGAGAATCTTTTGCCCATACATATCTAATACGGTCTTTAATACTAACCCAATCTTCTTCTTTAATAATACCTTTAAGAATCAACTGAACTCTAAGTAACTCTGTAAATAATCCAGAAAATCTATGTCGTAAACGAGCAACAAATTTTCCAAACTTTACTTCATCTCTTGTAATCTCAGAAGCTCTTCCAAGATTAAACTGTGTCGAATCTGCACCTTCAATTCGTGTTATTGGAACATTCAAAGACTTGTACAGTTTCTTTCTAAAATATTCTATGTCATCTGTTTCACCAAGATTCTGTCCACCAGGAAGTGTACTGATCTCAGTACCACGACCACCTTCTCGTCTTGGCAACCAGAAATCTTCCAACATTGAAAGATGTTTACGTTGATCTTCTACTTCTCCCGATGATGCGTTATAAATCATTTTCTGTTTATAACGATTCATTACCTGTTGTAAGTACTGCTCTGCTTTCAACTTCGGAAGATTACCAACATCAATATAAAATATTCTTCGTTCTGGAGCTCTTGCTAATCTATAGATAACAAGTGCATCTTCAATCATCCGTAATTGATTCCACGGCTTGATTGCTTTAAATAAATAACCAACAACAATTTGTTTTACTGTATCAATTAACCCAGAGTGAACATATGAGATCGCATCGGGTGCAACCTGAACAGACCCGAATTGGCCAGCTGCTCCTTGTTGCCATGAACCCATATTCATAGCATCGGGTGTATAAACATAATATTCTTGAACATCTTCTACTACTTCAACACCACCCTTTTTAGATTTCTGAACTTCTCTTATCTTTTCAATATTTAAAGGGTCAATCGGAATTAACTCTTTAATACCTTCTTTCGGTCTAGCAGTATCAATAACAATATGATGATATAATCTTGCATCAATATACCACTTCTTAAATAAATCTGCACCATTTAAATTAAAATCAAGTAAATCAAGTAAAGTAGAAAACTCAGTATGCATCTTATCTTTGATGCCATCAGTATAATCTAATGATCTTAAGTCAAGTGATATTACAGCTTGTCCTTCTTCTTGAATAATTGCATCATTAACAATATCTTCTACTGCACCATCAACTTCTTGAGAAAAACTCATTTCACGATATTTTTGAACTAAAACCTTTTCATTCTTAGCATCTGCATCTGTATTTAGATAATGCCCTAAAATTCCTCCACCATCAACTACTGTAGTTGCACCATCAAGATTTTCTGGTGTTACAAAGGTTTTACCCTTCTTCTCTTTCTTGGATTTTATTTCAAAACCAAATAATTCAATTGCCATATAAGATACCTTTTTTAAAAATTCAATAACATCAGGGGTGAGAAACTCACCCCTAATAATTCATAATTATTTTGGAAAGTTAACTCCCAAACTACCTAATGCACCTGAAACAGAACCAGAAATACCACTTGATCCAACATTGATATTCCATTCGGTTGAATCAGAACCACCAGTTGTGAAATTACTTCCACCACTTTTCGGTACCCAATAATTAACAGCAAATGTTACACCATATTCTTCAACTGCATCATTAGTTCCCCAATCAAGTTCAATAGCTGCAACTTCTGTAGGAATAATTTCTAATGCGTATGTTGAAATAGATGTACCATCTCGTCTTAATTGTGTAACAGTTCCTTGTCCATATATATCATTATGAGCAGTTGAATGTTGAATATTAGCACCATGATTCTGTATCTTGGCCATCCATCCTTCAAACGTATGCCTCATTGCCATATCAATATCATTAAATACTGTTACAGTCCAATCTGCATATGTACGATCTCCCGGAACTTTTAATGCACGCCCTAAAAATGGAACATCAAAAGCACCAACAGTAGAACCAGGCATTGATGTGGCTTTACAATGAAAAGAAAATTCACGGGACAACTGTCCCACAGCACCAGGAATTGTTATATTTGCAGCAAATAGATTGGGTCGAACCCCACCTCTAAATTTACTACTGAAATCAGATATTGTTGCCATGTTATTACTCCTTAAGTTTTGTAAGTATTTATAAGATTAACCACCGATTTCTGAGAAAGAAACATCAGTTCTTGCGGCAATAAAGTTTAATTGGATATAATTGATAGACCTTGATGGTTTAATGTAAATATCACCAACAAAATTATTTGTATCAATTACTTGTCCAGTATTATTAGAACTATCACATACTACCTTAAAGTCAGTAATACCACGCCGTCCTTGTACATCTCGTAAAAATGGTGAAACCATATTTACGAACTGAGCTCGTGTAAATTCATCATTAAACTCAAACAACATAGCCTTTGCAGCTTTAGAAATTGCTTTCTCCAAAACAATAAACAATCTTCGTACATTAATTCGATCAAATGCACTTGGAACTGTTTGCATTGTTTTGTCACCCCAAAGAACAACACCTGCACCAGTTTGTGTAATAACTGGATTAATACTTATCGGATACATTGTGTCACGATTTGCTTTTGTAGCTTCCCAAGAAAGTTTAACAATGTTCTTGATAGTACCTCGAGTCAATCCTGCAGGTGACCACCAAGCATCATTAGTATAATCTGTTCTTGCACACAGTCCTGCCATGTCACCATTCATCGGAACATACATAAATATATCTCGATATCGGTCATACTGATATTTCCATGCACTATCCATTACTGCATAACTAGAAGAACCTAGAGCAGTATTATCTGTCGTAAGTGCTGTAACTTCAGAACCTGGATTGTTAACAACAGAAGCCAATGCTGGGGATACAAATGCCATACAATCTTTTCGTGTTGCTGCAACATTATCTATAATCCAACGACCTGTCGTTGTAGAAGATGCTCCACCCAACAATAAAGTAATGTCAATAACTTCTGGTGTTTGATACAATGCATAACTTGCTTGAAGCAACGCATCTGTTTGTGTATCTCCTGAAACACCACCAGCTAATGATCCACCGGGGACAGATTCAGATGCTGTTGCACTATTAAAAGTTAAAAATGCCCCACCAGCTTTTGGTAGACCTGCGGCCTTTTCTGCACCAGTTGAATTGGTAGTAAATTGTGTTACCAAACCAACATAGGCATATTTAGATTCATTACGCATAACATCTACAACATAATTACTTGCACCATCAATTTTCTTTGCATCAGATGCTTTACTTACGAAAGCATGTTTCTCTAAAACATACCCAGGTGTTCCTGTCCAAAGACCATCTTCATCTTGAACAAGAATATGCATCTCATCTTCTGAACCACCAGCATTACCAACATCAGTTGATGTGCCAGGAGCTCTGTCAAAGTTTGCAAGAAAGTCTGTATTAACTGTAGCGTCTGCCCAACCATTAGAATCAATAGCACGAACCTTCAAACTATTTCCTAATGCGCCAGGATACTTTGCAACAAATAATTGATCTGTAAATGTAACACTATCGTATGCTGTCTTATTATTAACAGCAACTGCTGTACCTGCATCATCATCACCAACAACAGCATTTCTTGCTGACGCTGCTACATTTCTAACAACCCATAAGTTGTTTGCATATGCAAGATAGTTAGCTGCAGTCCAAAACCATGTGTATGTATCTGCATTTGGTTTACCAAAAATATTCACCAAATCATTTTCAGATGATATCTGAGTTCTTTCTAAAACAGGACCCCATTGGAATCCACCAGCCGTGGCACCAATAGTTGTTGCGACATTTGGTACAACGGTTGTTAAATCTTGTTCTGTTACATTAATTCCGGGTGATACTTGAAAAGCCATTTGATTTCTCCTTTACATTCTTAATATTGATATAGATTTTACTTGTTAGATGTATTAACTTTTTCCCACATACCACCATCGGGCATAAGTTCATACTTGTCATCCAATCCATCATCAATAATACCGAAAGGGATTGTCATATCGTCTATTGCATCCATTTTAGTCTGATATAACTTTTCCCGAATATTCTGATTACTCAATTCTTTAAAATACTGTTGATCTACTAACCAACCAAACAAAACTAATGTAGTTACCAAATCATCATTAGAACCATCTTCAGCTGCAAATGTATCTCCATTTGTTACAAAAGTTGTAAGTTCAGATATAATGTCATAATCAGGGATAATTAGTTTATCTTCTTCAACTAAACTCTTTAAATTTGAACAACCGATTTTTTTAACTTGTTTGGTTGTTCTTACTCCATAAGAGATATCTTTGTTATGACCACTTGAAATCTGTTGCCCATGTCTACCATACCATGATACTGTTAGTAGATTTTCATACTCCAAATCGTGATGTAAAACATCTGCTACTTGAGCTCCAATGTCATTACTCTCTACTAAAATATACGCATCATTATACTTCTTTCCTATAATATTTATAATATTAGGAAAGAGTAAGGGTGCAACAGTATTATTACGATATTTTGCTACTATTTTATATGGAACTTCAGTAGTATCAATAACTGTAAAAGTAGAATAATCTAATCCTTGTCCTCGAGCTGTGTCTACTGTAATAGCATAAATTCTATTCATCTCGGGTTCTTCATAAACATCTAAATCATCTTTTGAAAATATCGGTGAACTGTATGATAACTCTTGTAATTTCTCATATGATATGAGAGTATTAGAAGAACCTAGAAAATCTGCTTCATACTCTTGACGAAATGCCTCCTCACCAATATCAGAGATAATCTTCTTACGCCATTCTTGATCTCGATCTGGAATACTAGTCCAATGAATCTTGAATGTCTTGAACTGGTTATTACCCTCTACAGCATCATTCCAGAACTTATAAAACAAGTTAAATCCATTAGGTGTCGATACCATGATAATCTTGGTATCTTTACCAGATGAAATCGTAGGATAAACTGATTTGATAAATGCATCTGCAATCGTTCTCTGTACAAATGCAAACTCATCCAAGAATATTAATGAAAAACTAAAACCACGAATAGCAGATGATGATGTTGAAGATGCTATAATCTTAGAGCCATTCTCTAGTTCTAAGTTTCCTTTGTTCCACTCAACAATACCCTGTTGTAAAAACTTTGGCAAATGTTGATAAGCCGTCTGCAATCTTCCAAGTAACTCTCTGGATGTAGATGCTTTGTTGGCCAACATACCAACAATCTTTGTCTTGTTAAATAATACATAATGTAAAATATAACCAAGACTTGTTACAGATTTACCAGACTGTCTAGCACTCTTTACGATAACATATCTATTATTGTGTAAAGTATTAATCAAGTCTTGCTGATAATCATAAAGATCAAATGGTACAAGTCCCTTATCAACATGAATAACTTGAACATAGGTCTTTAAAAAATAAACAATGTCATCACGACACTTTACATATTCTCCAACTTCTTCTTTCGTAAATTGTTGAGGAACATTAGTTGGCTTTAATAGTCGATTACCTAAATATGATTCATCTCTATTTTCTTTTGCCATTATTTTTTCTTCTCAAGTAATAAGTCTTGCAGTTCTTTAGTACTCCCAATAAACAAAGAATTATTTACAGTCTTGGGATCTTTAATTTCTTTTTCAATCTCTTTCTTTGTTTTTTGTAATTCTAAAAGTTCTTTAGTTGTATCAGATAAAGTTCTAACCAGTTGTGCAGTTACTTCATAAGCCCTTGCTGATTCTGATTCTTTTGCAACAGCAAGTAATTCTTCAAGAGCTTCATTACCTTTCTCTATAAGAGTATGGTATTGACCTCTTGAAAAATCATAGTCAGAAGTTAAATCGGTAGTAGTAATTTCTACTGTCGGTGCTTTTTCTTTTTTTATTCTTTCAACTGGTATCAAGTCACCTGTTACATCTATCACTTTATTTAATTTTTCAACAGTTGATTTCTTCATATAGTTATCCTATTCTTATTGTGCATCCCAGTAAGTTTTAGAAAGTTCACCACGCTCTACTGAATCAGCAACCATTCTACATCTTACATAAGTTTGTTGGTTTGCTGAAGGACCGGGTGTAACAAAAGTTCTTATGCCACCTGAATATGAACCATTTGCATCTGGATATGTATGAGCTGCCGTAGCACTATTTTCGTATGCCCATAGGTTTCCTGTTTTAGCAATATTTACCCACGCCATATTATTACTCCTTAAAAATATTCTGTTTGAGTTGTTGTATATCCATATGCATCATCAGCATCAGCTGTTGTTGGGTCTGGTTTCACATCAGTATTTCCTACCTTTGTTGTCGAGGCTGTAGCATTATATTTATTAACATCAACTTCTTTAATAACACCAACATCAGATGTTGGGCCATAAAGAAATGCTTTAACAGTAAATGTCAATGTATGTATAAGAGCTCGTCTTGTAAGAAAATCTCCTTCGTAATTATCTTCAGTAGATAGACCAGTAAAAATAATTGGTATATCTCTTTTAATACCCATTGAACTCATCTCATTCATAGTTACTTGATATGCAGGAGAGAAGTATGGTAAAATCTGTTCAAGTATTTGTGTACCATCATCAGAATTTTTAACCATAACACTTAAAGTAAAATCAAAATCATATGGTGTTGGTGTATATATAGATGTTAATTTGGTAGAGTCTGATGCGTGTACTTTCTTAAATTGTTTAGTTGTTACCAACTTTCTTGTTGCATCATAATTAATAGCTGTAA
>VTLG01014350.1_pt1 | contig 10608 bp, 5 predicted proteins | sample 4694571 | NCBI WGS metagenome assembly VTLG01 (sample SAMN12604809, study PRJNA352737) | marine metagenome | biome: ENVO:00000447; feature: ENVO:00000209|ENVO:00000569|ENVO:01000036; material: ENVO:00002151; isolation source: viral sequences binned using virsorter ... | reverse complement strand
TTAAATTCCCTACCTTATATGTTACTAAACAAGGAGGTGAAACAACTATATCTGACATGAATGCTTCATTAATCTTACATAGATTGAAGTTAAATATGGGTCCAACTGGTTTATTCCAAACTGTTATAGATAGAACTGGTAAACCAACTTACACTGAAACATGGGAACCTACTATAGCTGATGCTTATGGGGCTAACGCAGTACAGATAAATGACACTATAACTCAAACAGTACCAGTATATGAACGTAATAAAAACTTAACAGTAACAATTAAATCGACACACCCTACTCCCGCTACATTATATTCAATGTCATGGGAAGGGGATTATACCACCAATTTCTATAAACGTGTCTAAATACGTACATAAACTAACGGTAGAGGCTGCTAAAGAAGTGGCCTCTAACCTACTTCCAGGTGATCGCCAAGAGGTTGAAGAGGGTCATGGACATGATCCTATGGTAATATTACCTTCAGCTGTCGAGACATGTGACTCTGTATATTTCAGAGTACCTAATGGTGAAATAGCAGGAGCTGCTGGAGTACGAGAAGATGGGCAAATCTGGATGCTCTGTACACCCGCTATTCTTAAATATCCACATACGTTTGCTAAGGAATCAAAACGATATGTAGATAGTCGAAAAGAGAAGTTATTGTGGAACGTTGTTGATAAACGCAACACTGTCCATTTAAAATTACTTCGATTCCTTGGGTTCAAGTTCTTAAGAGAACTACCATACGGACCTAATAAATTATCCTTTATTGAATTTTGCCGTGGCAATACAATTTTTACCTCTAGCAATGGGGGGTCTGTCCTTTGCTAGTAGTCTATTTGGATCTGCAGGACGACGCCAAAAAGCAGCAGCTCGTAACCGTGCTAGAAAACAGAACTGGAAACATAAGCTAGCAGTCCGTAAAACAAAGTGGTATCAAGCACTTAGTGTTTATGGTGCTAAAGTTAATCAATTTTACAAAGGTGTAGATGAAAGTACCTTAGCTGCTAATCGTGGATATTCATCAGCACAAATAGCTTTAAATAGAAAGTTTAACAAAGTTAAAGAAGAGCAAATAGTTGGTTTAATGAAATTCCTAAGAAGTAGAAAAAATTTTGAAAAAACTGGTAAAAGTATTGCACGAATCAACGCTTTAGATTATGGAGCTATGATGGCAGATACAAGTAGAAGATACCATAAATTAACTTTAGATAAAGAAGATTATAAAACACATGTAGAGAATATACAACGTAAAGCAGGAGCACATCAGGATAGATTATATTCAGATGTATGGGCACAACCTATAGCTTCCTTAGCACCTCCAGCTCCAGAACTTGAGGCTGAAACATTAGGAGCTATGGATTACTTTAACGCTGGTGTCTCCGGTTTTGAAACATGGTTAGGAGCCAGAACAACATGACACAATACGATCCCGCACAATACGGTAATTATGCCGAATCATTACCTGCAACTTTCAGCCATTTGAATTCAGGTTGGGCAGATATTAATGCAATGAATCTTGAAAATCAAAAGGTTGATGAGATTAAAGCAGGTCAAACCATGCAAAATTTAGCTAAAATTTCTGGTGTAGCTCAAGACATGGTAGAAAAATACATGAAGTCGCAAAGGAAGAAAGAAGGAGCAAAAATTGATTCAATGATGTTTGAACAATTCTCCGGTGTATCTAGCCCAGTACCAGGTGATACTACTACACAAACACCAGGCTCTGTAACTAATTTACCAGCGAACGTCCAAAAAGATGTTGAAGAATATGATACGAATATGGCGGAGGAAAAAGATAAACAAGTAGACGCTAATGCAGTTGCTGCAAAAATAGAAGCTCAAGATCCTAACAACTTTTTATTATCAGAAGAATTTAAAAAGCTGAGTGCTTATGGAAAGATATATGCTAAACATAGGCACTTGCAATTCACAGGAGAGAAGTATGCTCCTTATCTAGAAAGTATGATGAGTCAGGTTCCTGAATTAACTTCTTTAGATGCACCTACAAGAAATGGTGCAATGACAAGAATACGGCAAGCGTGGTTAGAAAATTCCCTTCAAGCTGAGGGAATGCCTAAGTTTAGCACTGTCGCTAAAGTTAAACATCTTTACCCTTCAATGCATAAAGCTGAACAAGCTTCTAATAAACTTTGGCATACAAATACCAAAACTACATTGAAGGGTATGGAATTAGAAGAGCATAGGAAAAATATACTTTCAGCAGCTAAGAGTGAAACTCCTTTTCAAAGTCTACTAGATCAAGCTGACCTACAGAAACATTTACACGCTGGTAATCGAACTGCAGCTAGAGATCATGTATTTAAAACTGAAGTTGTTGGAATGATATTATCTGGTCAAATTCAAGGTAAAGATGCAATTTCAAAAATAACTGAAGATCTTATTACCGCTAACGGTCATAAAGAAAAGCAAAGTCTTGATAAATTATTCCCAGGATTGTCTAATGAAATTTGGAAAGCTCATTTCAAATATGAAAAGGAACAATATCAGCAACGAGACTTAGATACTAAACTTAAGAAAGAAAATTGGAGAAAGGAGTATTTTAAGAACATACTAACAAAAACACCACCTGAGGAACAAACTGTAGATTTTTTCAATAATTTACAAGCTGAATACTTTGAGGAGTTTGGAGAAGAAGCTACATTTATTAAAGACTATAGTAAGAGAAATTCTGTAACTTCAGTCAATGCATCTCAACAAAAAGCTATGTTTACGAAAGCGAAAAATACTTATACTCTAAGAACTGCTGATTTATTGAAACCATGGGTTGAACCATCAGTAGCAAAAGAATTCATGGAAGAAGCTAAAAGGCAAGATAAGCTTAGAAAAGACGGTACTGGTTATAAAGAATTAGCTATGCAAAAAGCTAAGGCTAATGCATCCGACATTATTGTTAATGAAATGGATACAAGTGTCACAGATATGGGTGAAAGACTTTATAAGATGACCCTTGAAAGAGCTAAGAGATTAGCAATTAATGATAAGGAAATAAAAGGTGATGAAGATTATTTTGCTGATGCTTGGGAAGCTACAGAGAAATGGTTTGAAAAAAATAGAGATAACCTAGTTGATGGTAATGGTTATAAGAAAGAGGATAAATCATACACAAAATTTGCTAGAGGTACTAGAGAATATAATAATAACCTAAAAAAACTAAAAGGTATCATGGGTTCTTTAACAAAAGAACAAGCAATAGGATTACCTATGAAAGTAAAAGAAGGTGAAGAACCTCGTACAGCATTCTTTCCAAAAAGTGAATTAGAAGCTATGACGGTAGATTATGGTACACCTGGATGGGTAGCTAATCCAAAGCTACAGTATCTTGCAGATCAATATAATATGCTTGTTACTGATTTTTTAAATCATCAACGTAAAGCTGTAGGTTTACCAGAACTTGGTCTAAACCAAACTGAAATATATGCTAACGTACTTAATGGTCGTGATAGAGAAGCATTAAGACGAATGAGAGGTAAAGATCTTAGCAAAGGCCAAGCTAGACTTTTAACTACTAAAAAGGAATTACAAAGTGACGGTAGTTTTAAAGAGTATATAGTAATGAATAACTTAGGTCCCCAAGTAACGGAAGCTTCAAAGAAAAGTGGCACATCAGGAGCAAAAATAAATTCTATAATGGAACTTCTGGTTAATCCTAAGGTTTTTGCAGGGTATGATTCTTTTGAAGACTATATGGGAAGCCGAGATTTTACGACGGATTATAATATAGGTATATGTAAATCTACTAATGATCCAAATGAAAAGCAAGAAGCATTAGATAACTTATGTAGATTTGATCCTTCTGAATATCACTTTAGATTTAGTACTTCAAAATAATAAAAAACATGTCAGATCCTTTAGATAGTAGGTTTGGTAGTACTCCTTATATGTCAGATGATGACCGACGAGAGCATCTTTATGATGCTAATATAGGAGAGGAGCAAGCTCCTTATGAAGAACCAGAAACCAAAACCGAACAAAAAGAAGAATCTTCTACGGAAGATATGAATGAACCTCAGCAATTAAGTAATGAGGAATTAAAAGCTAAAGTTAATGAATTAAATACTAACCTCAAAGAAAACCCAGATGGTAAGGGTAGTTATGTAATTCATCAAGGCGAAATTAGAAGGAAACGTACCGATAAGGAAATTGGGGAATTACTTAAAAATCCAGGACAAGTCCTTAAAGGTGGTCTTGAAGAATTCGCAAACCAAAAACCAAGTTTGAGTAATCCAGCTGCTTACCCTGCTGCTGCAGGTGCAGGTCTAGTAGATTTTGGAACTGGATTACTAAATACAGTAATACCAGGTGATAAATATGATATACCTGAATTACCTCAATATCAAAATGAAAGTTTACAAGCGGTAAGAGATTTAAGTTCTCTTATTATACCAACGCTGTATTTATCTAGTTGGGGTATGGCTAAAGGTGTAGCAGCTCATTCAAAAGTTGGTTGGAAATTAGGTAATGATGCCTTTGTTAGATGGATGGGTAGAGCTGGTGTAGGTGCAGCTGCAGGTGGTATAGTTGATTCAGTAGCACCTGTACAAGAACGTGATCATAATGCTGCAGGTTGGTTACAACAAGCATGGCCTAAAACATGGGGATGGATACCTGATAATTTTGCTACATTAGATAGTGATAGTCCTGAAGTTAAACGACACAAGAATAGAAATGAAGGTATTGCTTTTGGTTTTTTCTCTGATTTAATTGTACCAGTAGGTAGATTAATTAAAGGTCAACGTGGTATAAAACATGCTACAAGTTGGGTACCAAAGAATGAGAAAGCTGCAGATTGGTTAACTAAAAAAAGTAGTAAAATAAAATTATCTGATGATCCAATAGAGAATGATATATTACATTCTGCTAAAAGACGAGATGATCAATTAACAGAATTAGGTAAATCCACACTTGAAGATACAAAAGATTTAAGTACTCCAACTTTAGGTGTACATGATTTCTTTGATTATGGTGAACAAGGTGTTAGAGCATCTGATGAAGGTGGTATAATATCTGCAGCTGTAGATCAAGTAAGGATTGTAAAAAACATAGATACTAGATATGGTCGTATAGGTTCTATCTTAAGTCCTAAGAATTTAAGAGAGATGCTAACAGGTAAACAGAAACCATGGAAAGTATTTAATGATTTAGGTAAAGCACTAAAAGAAACTAAAGTTGATTATAATGCAAGCAATGGTAGAGTTGTTAAACATTCTGACTCATTAAGAGAAGCTGAAAAATTAGGAGCTGCTTTATATGATACAGATTTAGATGGAATGAAATCTATCTTACGTCCTTTATCTAAATTAGATCCACAAACTGGTGCTAGAGTCTTATCCAGAGAAGCCTATAAAGGCGTTATGGAAGCGATACAGAAGTATACGAAGGATTTTATCAATATAGATCTTGCACGTGCTCAGGGGCTTACAGGAACCTCTATAGCTGGACAAATATCTGACATGGCTGAAGGTGCCAGATTAATGGATGATACTCAATCTCAAATGAGGAGTATGGATCAGATATTAGATCGTATGGAATTCTTAATGAATTTAAAAGGTCAAACTACTTATGCTAGAAATGCAGCTGCTGGACTTACTGATGTTTTAAATCGACTTAATAAAAAAGGTAATACTTTATCTTATGGTAAAGCCTTAGATGCTATAGGTTCAGAAACTAATCAAACACTACGAGCTCTTGAAAGTATTGCAAATGAATCTAGACAAACTATAGATACATTGCGTAATGTAAAAGCTGAACGTCCTCAATTATTAGGACCATTAATGTTAGCTTATGAAGTAACTGATGGTAAAGTATCCACTATATCTGCTTTAAATAATTATATTCGTAACTCTACAGGTGTAGTTAAAAAAGCTTTCTTTGATGCTAGAGCTGATATGCCATCAGCATGGACGCAAGGTATGTGGGCAAATATCTATAACTCAGTTCTATCTGCTGTAGGTACTCCACTTAAAGCTGCTTTATCAAACACTGTCTTAATGGTAGAAAGACCATTAGCTACATTTGCTGGTGCTGTTATTGGAGGTGATTTAGCAACATTAAGACGTGCTCATTATATGTATAATATAGGTATTGCTGATACATTACAGCGATCTTTTTCTCATATGAATCAAGTATTCAAACGAGCTGGGAATGATCCAAGTTCTGTTGGATATATAATGCGTGATGATATAGCTCGTAAGAATGAAAATCAAATGACTCTATTAAAAGGGTTTGCAGATGCTGCTGATGAAGAAGGTAATTATGGAGCTTCTATAATTGTCAATCAAATAGAAGCTATGAATGATCTAGCAGAACATCCAGTACTTAGATTCAGTGCGAATGCTATGACAGCATTTGATGGATTTACTAGAGCATTTATTGGTAACATCGAAGCTAGAGGCAGGGCATATGATACTCTAATGGGTTCAGGTGGTGCTATAACTGAGAAAAGAGTAAGAGCAATGGGTCGTAGAGTTTATGCTGAAATGTTCGATGAAACTGGTATGATTACAGATAAAGCTGTAGAATATGCTAGTAGAGAAATAGCTATGAACTTAGATAATCCACTTGTTGATTCTATGAATGAGTTAGTTAGAAGAGTTCCTGCAATAAAACCATTTGTTATGTTTCCAAAAACTTCTATCAATATGATGAAGATGGCTGGATCACATAATCCACTCGGTTTATTTGTAGATCAAATGAATGCTTTTGAACTACCATATCATCAAATGAATAAAGTTGAGGTAGATAAACTTTTAACTGAACGAGGTGTGCCATTACGTGGTGATAAACAAGCAGCATATGAGACAATTAGAGCTGAATTAAAAGGTAGAAAAGCTATAGGCACATTGTCTGTATTAGGAGCTGGATTCTTATTTACTCAAGATCGAATTAGAGGTAATGGTATATATGATAAAACAAGACAAAGAACTAGAAGAGAATTAGGATGGAAACCTAAGACTTATAAAGGCTTAGATGGTAAATGGTATAGTTATGAAAACTTAGGTCCAATAACTGACTGGTTAACTTTAACATCTGATATAATGGATAATTATGTAGATGGTACATTAGATGAAAATACTACAGAAACATTATTACAAAAAACTGGATTTCTTCTTAGTGCTAATTTAACAGATAAAACATTCATGGCTGGTTTAGAACCTCTTGGAGATGTATTATCTGGTAATGCAGCTGCAGCAAACAGATGGGCTGGTACATTTGGTAGCGGTCTCTTACCAGGAAGTGGTTTTAGAAATGAATTTGCTAGACTTTTAACTCCACAATTAAAAGAAGTTGAACAAGAATTAGGTGACATCATTGCTAATAGAAACCCAGGATTAAAACAACAATTACCAGATCTTTATGATTGGATGGATGGTTCTAAAGTTGGTGAACCTTTAGGATTCTTTGCTAGAGTATGGAATACATATTCTCCTTTATGGAAAGTTAGTGAAGCTATTACTCCTGAAAAACAATTCCTTATAGATATTGAGTTTGATGGTAGACCTACCTTACGAACTAATGGTCAAGGTGTTGAGTATACACCTGCACAAAGATCTGAAATTACACGAATAATGGGTGAAGATAAAATCTTTGCTAAAGAAGTAAAACGTATTATGGCTTCAACAGATGGTAAAGCATTTAGAAGACAATGGAAAGATGCTGCTAATAAGGGTGCTATTATGGATAGAAAATTAATGGATAATATACAATATCGTTTAAATAGGGCTCTTACTAGAGCACAACGTTCTGCCGAAGCACGTCTACCCGACTATACAACTATTAGAGAACAACAATGGGTTAATTCTGAAATAGATCGTGCTACTAGATTAGGTAATGTTGAACGTGTTCTAGAATTACAACAACAAAACTAAATGGCTTACATAACTGAAGTTACCTACACGCAAACAGGGAATACTAATAAAGATTTTCTAGTTACATTCCCTTTTATTGCTACTACTGATATTAAAGTACAGCTAGAAGGTGTTACTACAAGTGCATTTACTATAGATCAGACAGGGGCAACTAAAGTTGTTATGGATACAGCTCCTACTGCTGGTCAAAAGATACGTGTATTTAGAGATACAGATATAGACGCAATAGAAGCTACCTATTCAGCTGGTAGCTCTATTCGTTCTACTGATTTAAACACTAATAATAGACAATTATTATATGCTGCACAGGAGTTTGGTACTCTTAAAGAAGATAACTCTGTCTCCTTTACTTTAGGTAACAAAGGAGATATTAATGTAAATAGTTCTTCTGACTGGGTAATTAATAATAATGCTATTGAATTAGCTATGATGACTGACAATAGTGTCGGTAATAATGAGTTAGTTAATGGTAGTGTTACTTCTGCTAAATTAGCAAGTGCAACTATTACTGACTCTGAACTTTCTACTAACTCTGTTATTGAAGCAAAGATAGCTAGCGATGCTGTAACTGAAAATAAAATAAAAGATGGTGCTGTAACAGCAGATAAAATACCTAATGGTACTATAAGTTTAGCTAAATTAGCAGCTGGAATTTCAGCTCTTTTCTCACCAGTAGGGGCTATTATATATTATCCCAAAGCAACACCACCAACTGGATATTTAAAATGTAATGGGGATACAATACCTAATGGTAGTGGTACTGTACAAGGTATAACAACTGACTTTACAGATTTATATGCTGTAGTAGGTGCATCATTACCTGATTTAAGAGGTGAATTTGTTAGAGCATTAGATGATGGTAGAGGTATAGATTCAAGTAGAACAGTTAATAGTGCACAAACAGATCAAAACAAACAACATAGTCACACTGCTACATCAAGTTCAACATCTAACGTAACTGATGGTGGGCACGCACACGCTTCAGCTTTTGAACAAAACCGATGTGGAGCTGGTGGTAGTGCTTGTGTTTTCGCAGGAGATGGTAGTAGTAATAACCCTAATAGTGCTAGTTCAACTTCAAATATTAGTGTAGCAACAACGACAACTACTACGGTAGCAAACGACGGTGGAACAGAAGTACGTCCTAGAAACGTGGCTCTGTTAGCCTGTATTAAATATTAAACATGGCCGTAACAACTGAACATTTTTATAGCGGGAATGACTCCACCACTTCCTTTGCTTATACATTTCCATATTATCAGACCTCTGACATCAAAGTAAAAGTTGGAGGCACTTTAAAAACTGAATCAACACATTATAATGTTACTGGTACCAATATTGTTTTCACTAGTGGGAACGTTCCACCAGATGGTACTAATAACATCCATATTTATAGAGATACTGATGTAGACACATCCAAAGCAACATTTGCTGCAGGCTCATCTATCAGATCAACAGACTTAAATAATAATTTCACACAATTACTTTATCACGAACAAGAGCGTACATTTAATACAATTCAAACTGGAGATATTGCGACTGCTGAAGGTAAAGGGCAATTAATAAATACAAACATTTCTGCTACTGCAGCTATCGATGGTACTAAAGTGTCACCAAACTTTGGTGCTCAGAATATAGTAACTAGCGGTACAGTTGATGGTAGAGATGTATCAGTTGATGGTACTAAATTAGATGGAATTGAAGCAGGTGCAACAGGAGATCAAACCAATGCTGAGATTAGAGCTGCGGTTGAGGCTGCTACTGATTCGAATGTATTTACAGACGCAGATCATAGTAAACTCAATGCGATTGAAGCATCGGCTACAGCAGATCAAACAGGTGCTCAAATTAAATCAGCCTATGAAGCCGAATCAGATACTAATGCATATACCGATGCTGAGAAGACTAAGTTAGCTGCAATTGAAGCATCAGCTACAGCAGATCAAACTAATGCTGAGATTAGAGCTGCAGTAGAAGCAGCTAGTGATTCAAACGTCTTTACAGACGCTGATCATACAAAGTTAAATGCTATTGAAGCAAGTGCTGATGTAACTGACGCTACTAATGTCAATGCAGCAGGTGCTATAATGAACTCTGACCTTGATGGTAAGGGTGAATTATTAGTAGGTGATGGATCTGGTGATCCTACAGCGTTAGCAGTAGGTACAAATAATTATGTACTTACAGCTGATAGTGCAGAAGCTACAGGTGTTAAGTGGGCAGCCGCAGGTGCAGGAGGGGACGCAAACCAAAATGCATTCTCTAATGTAGCTGTAAGTGGTCAAACTACAGTAGCAGCGGATTCAACTACAGATACATTAACGTTGGCAGGTGGTAGTAATGTAACTATTACAACCAACGATAGTACAGATACAGTAACTATTGCTGCAAGCGGTGGTGAAGTAACAGTACAAGATGAAGGCTCTGCCTTATCTACAGCTGCGACAACACTAAACTTTGTAGGTGCTGGAGTAACAGCTAGTGGTACTGGTGCAACTAAAACTATCACTATTTCTGGTGGTGGTGGAGCAGTTACAACTGACTATCAATACTTAGAACTTAAAGCACATAATAATGCAAGTGGAGCATTCTCTGCTGGTGCAGCTGATTATGAATTAGTTACTAAAGGAACTACAACTGCTGTGTCTCCAGGACAAGCAGCTGCTATTCTTATTAGTGTATCTGGTGTTTTACAACAACCTAATACTGGTACATCTATAGGATCTAA
>VTLG01012061.1_pt1 | contig 10609 bp, 9 predicted proteins | sample 4694571 | NCBI WGS metagenome assembly VTLG01 (sample SAMN12604809, study PRJNA352737) | marine metagenome | biome: ENVO:00000447; feature: ENVO:00000209|ENVO:00000569|ENVO:01000036; material: ENVO:00002151; isolation source: viral sequences binned using virsorter ... | reverse complement strand
TCAATACCTGTTACCATAGGTGCAGGTGGAGGTGGAGGTGGGGCTCATGGTCCTGACCCAGCCGAAGGTCGTGCTGGTGGTAATGGGAATGATACTGTAGTAGTTGCTGGTGGTGTTACTTATACTGCTAAGGGTGGTGGTACTGGTGGAGATAATTTTGGTGGTGGTGCTAATCATGGTCGCGACGGAGGTTCTGGAGGCGGTGGTGCTGGTCGAGCAAACAATGCAATAAATTTTGGTGTGTCCCTTCCTTCTCCTGCTCCACAAGGAAGTCCGGGTGGTCAAGGTTCTCCTGCTTCATCACAACAAGCAGGTTCTGGCGGAGGTTCTATGGGTGCTGGTAGATATTCAGGCGGATCAAGAGGTCCGGTTGGAGGTGGTAAAGGAATTGTTTATGATATTTCAGGAAGTGATGTAACTTATGCTGGTGGAGGTGGAGGGGGTAGAGACTCTGCTCCTAATTCTGCTGGTGGCTCTGGAGGAGGTGGAGATGGAGGTTCTGCAGGACAATCAGGCTCCCCAGGTGTTGGAACTGCGGCAACTGCTAATACTGGCGGAGGCGGAGGCGGAGGCGGTACTCAAGCTTCCCCTACAGGTGCTCCTTCAGCTCAAGCAGCTGGTGCTGGTGGTTCTGGAGTTGTTATATTTAGTGAACCAAAAGGAACATGGACAACAAGTGGTATATATAATTTTCAAGATCAATTTTATCATAAAATAAATGGAGATTGGGGATAATGCCTAGATTAATAGGAAAAAACTTTACAATTACACCTAAAATAACTACCTTTCAAGCTAATGGAACTTTTACAGCCGATCCTAGGTCAACCGAATGTCATTTACTAGTAATTGGTGGTGGCGGTGGTTCTAGCCATGGAGGCGGTGGTGGAGGTGGATTTAGAGAATTTCCGACCCACCCAATTCCAAATTCTCCTGTTCCAGTAACTATTGGAGCAGGTGGAGCAGGTGCTCCTACTGAAAATTCTAGAGGTTCTTCTGGTTCAGCTTCAGTTTTTGGTTCTGCTACTCCTATTTCATCATCTGGTGGTGGAGGAGCTGGTGGTCTAGCTGTTGGAGGAGATAGTGAAGCACATAGTGGAGGTTCCGGTGGGGGTTCAGGTGGTAATCACCCGTCACATCCCGGTGGTGGAACAGGTAATTCAGGCAGTTATTCTCCGGCTGAAGGAAATGATGGAGGCCATGGAAGATACAATGGTAGTAGCTATTACTCTGGTGGCGGAGGTGGCGGAGCCGGTGGTACTGGCGGTAATGAAACTCCAGATGGACTTGGTAACGATTGGAACGCTATAGCTGGTAATGGTGGATTAGCTAAAATGTCCTCTGTTTCTGGCTCAAAAACTTGGTATTCTGGTGGTGGTGGAGGTGCTTATAGATTTACACACGAACTTGGTTCAACCGAAGGACTAGTTGGTAAAGGTTATTTAGGAGGCCATGCATCAGGTGGAGGAGTTAATCTTCCAACTCAAAAAGGTGGTGCTGGAGATGCAAATCATCAAGGTGCACCATCACCAACTTTAGGAACTGGTGTTGCTAATACAGGAGGTGGTGGTGGAGGAGTTAATCTTCCAACTCAAAAAGGTGGTGCTGGAGATGCAAATCATCAAGGTGCACCATCACCAACTTTAGGAACTGGTGTTGCTAATACAGGAGGTGGTGGTGGTGGAGTTGCCAGTCATCAAGCTACTCCAGAACACCCAGCCGATAATGACGGAACTGGTGCTGCAGGTGGATCAGGTGTAGTTATTGTTAGTGAACCTAATATTAATGCTGGTGGAATTTGGGATTATAAAGAAGTTTATCATAAAAGGGTTGCGGGTGTGTGGCTAAAGAATTAAATGAATTTAGAAAATTATTATTGGTATTTTACTAAAGCTATTCCTTCAAGTATTTGTGATGAAATAGTTAAAACAGGAGAATCCTTCTCTAAAGAGAAAGGGTTGACAGGAGGACATACTGGTAGAGAGCCTCCTTCAAAAGAAGAATTAAAAAACATACAGAAAAAAAGAAAATCAGATGTTGTGTGGCTTTCAGGATATTGGTTATATAGAGAAATACAACCTTTTATTCAAATAGCAAATGAAAAAGCTAATTGGAATTTTCAATGGGATTGGACAGAATCTTGTCAATATACTGAATATAAAGAAGGACAGTTTTATGATTGGCATTGTGACAGTAATACAGTTCCTTATGATAAACCTGATGATCCAAATACAAATGGTAAAATAAGAAAGCTATCTATGACTCTTTGTTTAAGTGATCCAGAAGATTACGAAGGTGGAGAGTTAGAGTTTGCTTTTCACGATCAAGATGGAGATAAACAGCCTAAAATTTGTGAAGAAATAAGACCGAAAGGTAGTTTAATTATATTTCCAAGTTTTGTTTGGCATAGAGTTAAACCAGTTACTAAAGGAATAAGACATTCTTTAGTTTCTTGGAGTTTAGGACAGCCTTATGTATAAAGTTATTAAAAGAGCAATATCAAAAGAATTAGCAGAATTTTGTTATGATTATTTTTTAAATAAACGAAAAGTTACAAGAATTTTTTATGACAGTCAATATATTTCTCAATTTAATGAAGATTGGGGAGTATGGAATGACACACAAATTCCCGAAACATATAGTCATTATGGCGATCTAGTCATGGAAACTCTATTGCAGAAACTTAAATATAGAGTAGAAATAGAAACAGAATTAAAATTAAATGAAACATATTCATATGCAAGAATTTATAAGAAAGGAGATGTATTAAAAAGACATAAAGATAGATATAGTTGTGAAGTATCTACAACATTACATTTAGGTGGAGATAAATGGCCTATCTTTTTAGAGCCTTCAGGAGAAGTAGGAAAAGAGGGAACAAGTATATTATTAGGTCAGGGAGATATGTTAATATATCAAGGTTGTGAATTAGAACATTGGCGAGAAGAATTTAAAGGTGAAAATTGTGGTCAAGTCTTTTTACATTATAACGATGCATCAAAAGAAGAAGCAGAAGAAAATAAATTCGATAGAAGGCCTTTTTTAGGACTACCACCTTGGTTTAAAGACTATAAACTTCATAAATAGTAGTATCGGAGTAAAAATATGGCAACAAATGTCCACTTTAGTCAACAAGTACAAACTGAACAAAATCTTGTAGAAGATTTAGTTGTCGAGTCTTTACGCATGTATGGACACAATGTATATTATTTACCAAGAAAAATAGTAAACGAAGATACAATACTTGGAGATGCTGCTAATTCTAGTTTTGAAGATGCTTATGAAGTTGAAATGTATCTTGAAGGAGTAGAAGGATTTGAAGGTGAAGGTGATCTATATTCTAAATTTGGAGTTGAAGTTAGAGATACAGCCAATTTTGTTATATCAAGGAGAAGTTGGGAACGATTTGTTTCATTAGATGCTAATCTTGCTACAGGATTAAGACCTAATGAAGGTGATCTTATCTATTTTCCTTTATCAAAAAGTTTATTTGAAATAAAATTTGTAGAACACGAAAATCCATTTTATCAATTAGGTAAGTTATTTGTCTTTAAGATGAATTGTGACTTATTTGAATATTCTGGAGAGAAATTTGATACAGAAATCACAGCTCTTGATACTGATTTAGAACTAGCACAAGCTCAATCAATAGAATTTACATTAACTGATAATAGTGCTATGAGAGGTTTTGTACAAGGTGAAACTGTTTCTCAACTCTTAACATCAACAATACTTGCAACAGGTATTGTTTCAGCTTGGAGTGAAACAACAAATAAATTAACAATATCTTCAATTAAAACAACAGATACAGGTGATCCTGCTACATATACTAGTTTTATGACAACTGATATATCTGAAGGATATATTGTCGGAGAAGATTCTATTGGTAATGACAGATTTATAACACATGCTGGAGAATATATTGATTTTGAATCAGGAACTGCTGGAATAGAATTCCCTTCAACTATAACAGATGGTACAACAGGTACAGATAATATAGTTCAAGAAACACCAGAAGATGCATTCTTATTAGAATCAGGAACAGCTACAGATATGACAGCTTATGATACAATTATTCTTGAAGATAGTTTAATATCTAGACGAAGTGTTGTTTCAATAGCAGCTGAACAAACATTACCAACTGATCCAGGTGCATTTAATGTTGAATTTGAAACTGATGCTGACGGGATTATAGACTTTTCTGAAGGTAATCCATTTGGAGAGAGTACATAATGTTCGGAGAACATTTTTATCACGAAACTATTAAACGAGCTGTATCAGTTTTTGGTACATTATTTAATAATATTAGTATTAAAAGACCTGATGGAACTACAATGAAAGTTCCATTAGCATATGGTCCTAGACAAAAATGGATAGCTAGATTACAACAATCAGCATCTTTAGGACTTGATGGAAATACTAGAACTGCAATTTCATTACCAAGAATGGGTTTTGAATTAACTTCTATAGATTATGATGCTACTAGAAAATTATCTAAAAAAACACAATTTAAAAAGGCCACAGCATCTAATCCTAATGTATTACAATATCAATATGCACCTGCTCCTTATAATTTAGGATTTAGTTTAAGTGTACTAGTTAAAAATACAGATGATGGATTACAGATTATAGAACAAATAATGCCTTACTTTACACCTGATTATACAGTTACAATTAATACTGTACCAGATATGGGCGATAAAAGAGATATTCCGATAACATTATCAAGTGTTACTCAAACTGATGAATATGAAGGTGATTTTATAACAAGACAAGTATTAAGATATGATTTAGAATTTGTAATGAAAAATTACATATATGGTCCTATTAGAGATTCAGATATTATCAGAACAGTTAAAGCTAGAACTTATATAGAAACGGGTAGTGGTCAAATATCAAGTACAGATACAGCAGGTAGAGTTTCAGAACAAGTTGTTATGCCAAATCCTTCTGATGCTGATCCAGATTCAACATTTACATATAATGAAACAACTGATTTCTTTGAACCACCTACAGTTACTTATTCAGACGATAAATCTAGCGATCCTAAATAAACATAAATACTATTTATGAGTAAAGTTGACCAAAGAATTGATGAACTTCTTGACATTCAAGGAGAAATAGTTGAAGTTGAGAAAAGACTTCCTACATTATCTAAAGGTAACTATTCTAAACAAGAAGAACAAAATTCAGACTACAAGTATAGTCGAGAAGTGTTTTACGGTCTTGTAGAGCGAGGACAGGACGCAATAGAGGGCATTCTAGATATAGCTAGAGAGTCAGAACACCCTAGAGTATATGAAGTAGCGGGACAATTAATTAAAACAGTAGGAGAAACAACAGAGAAGTTGATTGACTTACAAGCAAAAGTAAAAGAATTAGATAAAGATGATTCAATGCCTGATAAAGTACAAAACAATTTATTTGTTGGATCATCAACAGAATTACAAAGACTATTAAAAAATCATGCACAAAAATGAAGGCTATCTCGGTAATATCAATGTCAAAAGAGCTGGTGTTCAAGCCGAGTGGACAGAAGAACAGATTCTAGAATACAAGAAATGTATGGGAAGTCCTATACATTTTATAGAAAACTATGTAAAAATCATATCTCTTGATGAAGGATTAGTTCCTTTTAAACTTTATGATTATCAAGAAGATTTAATAGATCATTTTGACGAAAATAGATTTAGTGTTATTTTAGCATGTAGGCAGTCAGGTAAATCAATTACAACTTGTGCCTTTCTTCTTTGGTATTTACTATTTCAACCAGAACAAACTATAGCTATTCTAGCTAACAAAGGTTCTATAGCAAGAGAAATGTTAGCTAGAATAACTACAATGTTAGAACATATACCTTTTTTCTTACAACCAGGTACAAAAGTTCTGAATAGAGGTTCAATCGAATTCGAAAATGATAGTAGAATCGTGGCATCAGCTACAGGAGCTAACTCAATTCGTGGTTTGTCTGTAAATTTACTATATCTTGATGAGTTTGCGTTTGTAGAAAATGCTGAACAGTTCTATACATCTACATATCCTGTTATTACATCAGGTGGAAAATCTAAAGTTATCATAACATCTACAGCTAATGGTATAGGTAATATGTATCATAAATTATATGAAGGAGCTGTTCAAGGTCAAAATGAATATAAAGATTTTAAAGTTAATTGGTATGATGTTCCTGGTAGAGATGATGAATGGAAAACTACAACAATAGCAAATACTTCTGAACTACAATTTGAACAAGAATTCGGTAATTCATTCTTAGGAACAGGAAATACTTTGATTAATGCAAATACATTATTGGGATTACAGACACATGATCCTATATGGGCCAAACAAAATGTATATCTATATGAAGAACCACAAAAAACGCACGAATATGTAATGACTGTAGATACAGCTAAAGGTCGAGGACAAGATTACTCAACATTTAGTATAGTTGATATATCAAATAATCATTTTAAACAAGTAGGTATCTATAGAAACAATATGATATCTCCATTACTATTTCCTGATATTATTCATAGATTTGCTAAAATGTATAATGATGCATTAGTTATTATAGAGAACAATGATCAAGGGCAGATAGTATGTAATCAACTCTTTTATGATATAGAATATGAAAATGTATTTACACAATCAAGTGTAAAAGCGTCAGGAATTGGCGTTACAATGACAAAAAAGACTAAACAAATAGGTTGTTCTACATTAAAAGAGTTGATGGAAGAAAACAAATTAACAGTAATAGACAAATTTACAATCAACGAATTCTTAACTTTTGTATCAAAAGGACAATCATGGGAAGCAGATGGTGGTAATCATGATGATTTGGTGATGAATTTAGTCTTATTTTCATGGTTTATAACTACACCATTTTTTCAGAGTTTAACAGATTTAGAACTTAAAAAGATGTTATATGATGAACAACAACAAATGATTGAAGATGAATTAACACCTGCAGGATTGTTCAACTCAAATCCAGATGAACTAGAAGTTTATGTTGAAGGTGGAGATGTTTGGACTGTTGTTGAAGGTACGAAAGTTTATTAAATTATAAATACTGTTAATGATAGAATAATTCTATCAGATTTAAATAAAATATTTTCATTTCGAAATAAAAATATTAATTAGGAGATAATAAAATGGCATTTCAAGTTTCGCCAGGAATACTGGTTCAAGAAATAGATGCTACTAATGTTATTCCTGCGGTTTCAAGTTCAACAGGAGCATATTGTGGACACTTTGGTTGGGGACCAGCCGAAGAAGTTACTACAATTACTTCTGGAAAGAACCTTGCAGATACATTTGGTGAACCGGATACTACTAACTTAATGGCTGAGTATTTTTACCCAGCTGCTATGTATTTAGATTACGGTCAAGACTTGAGAGTAGTTAGAATTGCAACAACCAGTATGGTTAATGCAACTACAACTTCTTCACAAAGTCTATTGATTAAAAATTTATCACATTATAGAGCAAACTATAATGACGGTTCTGCATCAGTAGGTGAATACGCAGCACGATATGCAGGAGTTTTAGGCAATAGCTTAAAGATAAACTCTTGTGGTAGTGCTAATGCATACTCACAATCTAATGTTACTACAACAAATTCAACAGCTGCTAAAGGGGCAACTTCAGTTCCCGTTACTTTAGGAGAAAAATTTGTTGTTGGTGATATTATAACAGGTATTGGTTCAGATACTACAAGATATAAAGTTTCTGCAATAGCTTACGATTCAGGTTCAACTGGAGCTGGAGACCTCACAATTGCACAAGAAGATGACTCTACTCAAGGATTAGATGCAGCTGTTGCAAACAGCGCACAAATATCTAGAGAGTGGGAATTCGCAAGACAGTTTAACGGAGCACCGGGAACATCAACCTATACGGCTGGTCGTTCTAGTGCTGGTTCTGCAGACGAATTACACATAGTTGTCATTGATGAAGATGGTCTAGTTTCTGGAGTTGTTGGTACAATTCTAGAAAAGTTTGAAGCAGTTTCTAAAGCTTCAGATGCAAAAGATGATTTTGGTGCAACTAACTATTATGTGACAGTTATTGAAAATACCAGTAATTATATTTACTGGATGGACCATAGTAGTACTTGGAGTAATGCTGGAACAGCAGCTTCAGGAACAACTTATGGTGGTGGTACTTTACCTGAATTCCGTTCATTTACGAATGGAGCTGACGGTAGACAACCAACCACAGGTCAAAAAATAACTGCGTGGGATTTACATTTTGGCAGTGCTGATAATCAAGATATATCTTTAATGATATCGGGAACTCCACAAGCCGATGATGGCAGTGGAAATGATGTTGTAACGAGAGCCGAAGCAACTTCCTTTTACAATCAATTAATGAATATAGCTGAAGATAGAAAAGATTGCGTCGTATTCTTTTCTCCAATCAGGTCTGATGTTGTAGATGTTACAAGTTCTGTAGGAACTACAAATGTAACAGCAACACAAGCAACACTTAATTCTAGTTCATATGCTATCATGGATAGTACATGGCTATATATTTACGACAGGTACAATGACAGATATGTTTATGTACCAGCAAACGGAGCCACAGCAGGTCTGTGCGCTAGAACCGATTATACAAATGACAGTTGGTACTCGCCAGCTGGTCACAATCGGGGTCAAATTTTTGGTGTAACTAAATTGGCTTTTAACCCTATTAAGGCAGATAGAGATACCCTTTATAGAAATAAAGTTAATCCAATAGTTACATTTCCAGGACAAGGAACAATGTTGTATGGTGATAAAACTCTAGCATCTTCTGACGGTAGTGCATTCAGTAGAATTAATGTTAGAAGATTGTTTATTACTTTAGAAAAAGCGATTTCAACTGCAGCTAGATCACAACTCTTTGAATTTAACGATTCTTTTACAAGAGCTAACTTTAGAGCAGCAGTAGAACCTTTTCTTAGACAAGTTCAAGGTCGAAAGGGAATCTATGATTTCCAAGTTATTTGTGATGAAACAAATAACGATTCTCAGGTTGTTGATGCACAACAATTCGTAGCAAGTATCTTTGTGAAACCTGCTAGAAGCATTAACTTCATAACATTAACTTTTGTAGCAAGTAGATCAGGTGTAGATTTTGAAGAAGTCTATGGAGCAGCTGGACTACAAGCTCAAGAATCAGCAGTATAAGGAGGTAAATCATGGCAACAATTAATCAATTTAAAGCTAACCTCATAGGTGCTGGTCCAAGAAATAATAGGTTTGAAGTTTATATTCCTAGATCAGGTGATAAGATTCAGTTTCTTTGTAAAACTGCAACTTTACCTGGACAAACAATAACTCAAACTGATATTAAATATAAAGGTTTACAAATCAAGTTAGCTGGAGATCGTGAGTTTGAAGATTGGGAAGTTGGTATCTATAATGATACTGATTTTTCATCTAGAAATGCAATAGAACGATGGATGGCAGATATAGTACCTTTAGATTCAAGTGTAGGTCCTGTAGGATATGATTATATGGTAGATAGAGCTACTGTATCTCAAATGGCAAGAGATGATTCAATAATTGCAACATATGAATTTTTCAATATGTGGCCAAAAGCCTTGGCAGCTATCGAATTAGATACTGCTGGTGGAGAAGAAGTTGAAACATTTACTGTTACATTTGCATATTCGCATTTTGAAAGAACTCTTTAAGAGCTCTTTTGAAGGGAGTATAAATATATAATATGGAACTATTTGGATACGAGTTAAAAAGGAAGAAGGACGAAGGAAAAGCACAATCCTTTGTCCCACCTTCTAATGATGGTTCGGTCATTGAGATCGGAACTGAACAGGGAATGGGTGGCTTTGCGGCTACCGGTGGAGTCATTGGTCAGTATGTTGACATGGAAGGCGGAATCAAGAATGAAGCCGACCTAGTAGCAAGATACAGAACAATGGCTTTAGTTCCTGAATGTGACAGTGCTATTGAGGATATTGTAAATGAATCTTTAGCATCCAATGATTTAGACGCTCCTGTATCTATTAATTTAGATAGAGTTAATAGGATACCAGAGGGTACTAAAAAGAAAATTCGTAATGAATTTGAAGAAATACTTACATTATTAGGATTTCGGGATTTATCCCATGACATATACAGAAAATGGTATGTTGATGGAAGGCTTTATTATCACAAAATGGTTGATAAAAAGAATCCCAAGAAAGGAATTCAAGGTCTACGCCCTATTGACCCACAAAAGATCAGAAAGATTAGAGAGGTCAAGAAAGAAAAAGACGAGAAAACAGGCGTTGAAATAGTTGAAGATATATTAGAATATTATATTTTCAACGATCAAGGGTTTGACAAGTCAGGTAATAATACTGGTCAGACAGTTAAAATCCATAACGATGCTGTAACTCATGTAACTTCCGGGTTACTTGATTACAATAAAACAGTAGTAGTTGGTTATTTACACAAGGCATTAAAACCTGTGAACCAATTAAGAATGTTAGAAGATGCACTTGTTATCTATAGGATATCAAGAGCACCTGAAAGAAGAATCTTCTACATTGATGTAGGTAACTTACCTAAAGCGAGAGCTGAACAGTATTTGAAAGAAGTTCAGACTAATTATCGTAATAAGTTAGTGT
>VTLG01008583.1_pt1 | contig 10610 bp, 14 predicted proteins | sample 4694571 | NCBI WGS metagenome assembly VTLG01 (sample SAMN12604809, study PRJNA352737) | marine metagenome | biome: ENVO:00000447; feature: ENVO:00000209|ENVO:00000569|ENVO:01000036; material: ENVO:00002151; isolation source: viral sequences binned using virsorter ... | reverse complement strand
AAGCACGTCCAAAAAATCTCAGATGTTCCTTGTTCCCTCGTCCCATGTTGATGATCTCCTCGCGAACGGCGTGTCACTTTCGTTTATGATTAAAGATTGGCAAGACCTTGGTCAACGGATCAACGATCTTGCGTCTTAGTTTGTCGCGTGAGGTCGAGCTTGTTGCTTGTATGTGATCAGGATTGCCCGGGCCCAGCCAGGTCAGTGATCCGGGATGGCCATCGTGTAGAGCTGAGGAGGTCCTAAATGGAAGAGGCCGTGGAACCACGACCTCTTAGTCTTAAATACAATTTATCAATCGGAGATTAATAAATGTAAGACTCATCTTATACGAACCGGAACCCACGGTCAAGTTATTTTTGCACCGCGCGCGCCCGGACCAAGCGACAAGCATGCTTGTCGCTTGTATCTGGTTTGATCTGAGCTAGGAGGCTGTGGGCAACAAAAAAGGGGCATAAGCCCCTTCTCTGTTTTGGACGAACTACTTTGGTAAGTGTCGTCTTAGCGTTCTCTTGTAAAGCTGACCTTCTATGTCAAGCATATAGTCAAGAACAAAAGACGTTCCGCTAAAGTAGGCGTCTGCTTTTTCCTTTACCTCTTCCACAGTGTCTCCTTCAATCAAAGGCTCATCACAACCATATGGTAGTCCAATCTGTTGTATCTCTTCGTCACCATCTAGAAGTTCACCTAGTCGGTCGTATATCACTCCTTTAGCCTCGTCTCCCCATTCATCATCTTCGTTGGATAAGACAGAAACCTGAACAGTTCTACCGACAATAACATCAAAGGTAAAAGGTTTGCGTTTTAATTTTTTAGCCATTTTTAACTCCGTTTTTTGTATTTAAGATATAAGAATTATCGTATACTTCAATGACCTTGTCAAGCTCTATATCGCGCGAAAAGCCTTGACACAAGCGACAAGCAACATTACAAGACCGAGGTACGAGGTCTGTTGCTTGTCGCTTGTATCTAGTTAGTTTTGACCAAAGCTGCCCCAGCAGGATCCGCCGTCACCTTGTCGCTTGTATCTAGTTTGTTTTGCCCTGCTGGCTGCCAGCAGGAGGATCAGAGATGGGAGATTGTAAAATTAAATAAAAGAAAAGGGGGCAGTCGCCCCCTTTGTGGAGTTAAACTCCTTAGTCAGTGAAGATAACATCAAAGCCATAGTATGTTTCAAGATACCAATCTTGCTTAACTTCAGGCCAATCATAACTTTGTGGCTGAGAACCGAGAGAATATCCCACGCCCCATTCGTATGGTCCAGATTCCCAACAGACCCAGATTTGACCTTTGTCAATCTCGCTATATTTCTCGTGGTCGCTAGTCATAAAGACTTCCCACTTTGGGTCCATTCCGCAATCTTCGCACTTTTTGCAAAGAGCATCATAAAGCATTTTTGCTCCCTGTTCTTTTGATATCTCGCCATCATTTAAGTTAGGCAAGCGTTCCTCTGTAAAAACGTCATAGTGATATGTGCTCATTGTAGATTCTCCAAAGTGTTTACATTTCTATACTCTTTAAACAAATCTAAAGTAAATTGTTTTAAATGACTTCTATGTTTCTCTAACTTAGGGCCTGACAATTCCATATCAATGGCAGTACATAATTCTCTTTCAACTATATCTATATTTATCATTGTAGATTCTCCAAAGTGTTTACATTTGTTTCATTCATACCCATGAGTTCCTCAACTGCGTGAGTATCCATGTTTCCATTACTGACAACGCGTACTCCATTGATGGTCAAGTCGCGCACGTCAGGCTCAATGCCACCGACCAAGTCAACGCCATTGATGTTAAGTTTAAAAATCATCTTAATCATTATTAACTCCATATTTGTATTTAAGATATAAGAATTATCTTATATATAAGACCGCGTGTCAATCGATATCTCGCGCGACGACGACCGCCAACCGACAAGCTAGACTAATCTCTACGAGTCGTTGTGTTATAACCAACACAACAATAGACGAGTAAAAAAGAGATTAGTCTAGCTTGTCGGTTGTATTTGATTTCTCTGAGAGAGGGGGAACCCCCCCAAACGCCTGACTGCATATACGTATACATAGAAAAAGAAATAGACACAAAAAGGGATATCAGATAAGTTAGCACCCTGACCCCCCTAAATTATATATACGGGCAGGAGTCCCATAGCTAGAAAAAAATTTTAGTATGCAAAAAGATCAGGAACTAGAAAAAGATCTAGAACAAATAGCCAAAGAGTACCCCGATATAGCCGAAGAGCTGTTAGACCTAAGCAACGCACTCAACGCCAAAAACAAACAAGAAGAAGCCCAGAAAAATTTTATCCCGTATGTGCAACACATGTGGAAAGACGTCATTATCGGCGAACACCACAAACGCTTTGCTGAAAAACTAGAAGGCGTAGCCAAAGGCGAGATCAAAAGACTGATTGTCAACATGCCACCACGTCACACTAAGTCAGAGTTTGCTTCTGTTTTCTTTCCAAGTTGGTTACTCGGCATCAATCCAAGGCTCAAGCTCATGCAGATCACGCACACCGCAGAGTTAGCGTTTCGATTCGGTAGAAAAGTTCGTGACCTTATCGACTCGCCAGAGTACAGCGAGATTTTTCCTGAAGTTTCTTTGAAAGCAGACAACAAATCAGCGGGTAGATGGGAAACCAACAAGGGCGGTGAGGCGTTTTACGCTGGAATAGGTGGAGCAGTCACTGGTCGGGGGGCGGATTTACTTGTGTTGGACGACATTCACTCTGAACAAGACGCCATGTCACCGCGAGCCCTCGACAATGCGTGGGAATATTACAGTTCGGGACCGCGACAACGTCTCCAGCCGGGTGGATCTATCGTTGTCGTGATGACTCGATGGTCGACCAAGGACTTAACAGGCAGATTATTAGCAAAACAAGCCGACGAAAAGGCAGATCAGTGGGAAGTTGTCGAGTTTCCGGCTATTTTTCCGGATTCAGGCAACATTTTATGGCCAGAATTTTGGAATATGGACGAATTAGAGGGTATCAAGGCGTCTTTGCCGGTCTCTAAGTGGTCTGCGCAGTGGTTACAGAACCCAACTTCGGAAGAAGGCGCGATTTTGAAGCGCGAATGGTGGCAAACATGGGAACACGAGGACATTCCGAACATGCAATACGTGATTCAGTCCTACGATACCGCGTTTTCGAAGAATGAAACGGCAGATTACTCGGCGATTACGACGTGGTGCGTTTTTTACCCAAGCGAAGACAGTGGTCCTGCGTTATTGCTCCTTGATGTTAAGAAAGGTCGGTGGGATTTCCCAGAACTCAAGCGCGTTGCCCTAGAAGAATACCAATATTGGGAGCCCGACACGGTTATTATCGAGGCAAAAGCCTCCGGTATGCCCTTGACCCATGAACTAAGACAGATGGGGATACCGGTTGTGAACTACACGCCGGGTAAAGGACAAGACAAGATAGCAAGAGTCAACGCCGTATCGCACATGCTTGAATCGGGCATGGTCTACGTACCAGAGACGCGTTGGGCAGAAGAATTAGTCGAAGAATGTGCAGCGTTTCCCTACGGCGACCACGACGATTTAGTGGATTCAACAACACAAGCACTAATGCGTTATCGACAAGGCGGGTTTATAGGTTTAGAATCGGATGAAGATTTGGATGATAACGAACCTAGACAACTAAAAGTTTATTATTAGGAGGACAGCATGAGTTGGTTACAGAAGATAAGAAGTTTATTTTTTAACGATCCAGTGGTATCCCCACCGGAGCCTGAAGAAGAAGTGGAGTACGAAGAAGTTCGCGCGCGGAACGCTAAAGGCAGATACGTAGCCGACGATCCGACAACTCCTGAGAACGAAGCGTTTGTTAAAAGAGCTAAAAAGAAAAAAAGGAAATAACGTATGGCGGAAAAGCCAACTAACATAGAAAGAGTCAGCGACCTAATCGATTTAGATATACAGTCGGGAGAGACAGTTGAGATCGAAGACCCCACTCCAAGCGATACAGACGTAGCCGTCGAATTTAACGCCGACGGTTCTGCGGAACTCAACTACTTTCCCGACGAACCTGAAGAGCAAGTTCCGTTCGATGCCAACCTAGCAGAGTTCATGGACGACGGACAACTGTCTGGTTTAGCCATGGAACTTATGGGGGACTTCGAAGAAGACCAAGCCAGTCGCCAAGAGTGGGAAGATACTTACGTCAAAGGTTTAGATCTCCTTGGGTTTCAATACGAAGATAGGGACAGACCTTTTCCGGGCGCATCAGGGGTAACTCACCCAATGCTCGCCGAAGCGGTAACTCAGTTCCAAGCACAAGCATTTAAAGAATTACTACCCAGCAAAGGACCGGTCAAAGCACAGGTCATGGGCGCAGCGACCCCGGACGTAGAACTACAAGCCAGTCGGGTCCAAGACTTTATGAATTACCAGATCACGACCGAGATGGAAGAGTACACACCAGAGATGGATCAGTTACTGTTCTATCTACCGCTCGCCGGATCAGCGTTCAAGAAAGTTTATTACGACACCATGAAACAAAGACCGTGCAGTAACTTCGTGCCGGTCGACGACTTAGTGGTGCCGTATTCAGTCAGCGATCTGAATACGTGTGAAAGAATTACGCACATCGTAAAGATGTCGCACAACGAAGTTAGAGCACAGCAGATTAGCGGCGCGTACTTAGACGTCGAAATCAAACCCTCGTATGTCGGGGCGTCCGATACCCAAGATAAAGAAGACGAACTAGAGGGTATCGACGGTACATCGGACATGATGTACGAATTGCTAGAGTTTCATGTATTGATGGACTTGCCGGGATTCGAAGATCCAGACGGCATGCACCTACCGTACATCATTACGGTAGATAGCACTTCATCGAAAGTATTGTCGATTCGTAGGAACTATCGTGCAGACGATCCTATGAAACAGAAGATTCAATACTTCGTACATTACAAGTTCTTGCCGGGCCTTGGGTTTTATGGCTTCGGTCTCATCCACATGATCGGCGGACTATCGAGGACTGCCACAGCTGCGCTTAGACAATTAGTTGACGCTGGAACTCTCTCCAATTTACCAGCGGGTTTTAAGGCACGTGGTTTAAGGATCCGCGACGATGAGACTCCCTTAGAGCCCGGCGAGTTCAGAGATGTCGACGCTCCGGGCGGCGCACTTAGGGATTCACTGATACCGCTACCGTACAAAGAACCATCAGGCACTTTGTTCCAGTTACTAGGCTTTTGTGTCGAAGCTGGTCAAAGGTTTGCCTCGGTTACTAATCTAAACATCGGCGAAGGTAATCAAGAGCTACCGGTCGGCACGACCATGGCACTCTTAGAACAAGGCACAAGAATTATGTCGGCAGTGCACAAACGTTTGCACTACGCACAAAAAACAGAATTTAAAATACTAGCACGACTGTTTGCGGAAACTCTTCCCCCTGAGTATCCGTACATGGTCGTCGGCGGCGATCAAAGTATTAAGCAAACTGATTTCGATGAACGCGTTGATGTTATACCTGTCAGCGATCCAAACTTCTTTTCTATGTCGCAGCGTATCTCGCTCGCACAACAAGAACTGCAATTAGTACAAAGCAACCCGCAGATACACAACATCAAAGAAGCGTACCGTAGAATGTATCAAGCACTTGGCACAGAAAACGTCGAAGCATTATTTCAACCCGATCCACCACCACCCGTTCCTGTGGACCCGGCAATAGAGAACAGCGGTATGCTCATGGGTATGCCAGCTACCGCTTTTCCTGAACAAGATCACGCAACGCACATTGAAGTGCACTTAGCTTTCTTAGAAAACAAATACGTGCAAGCCAACCCGGCTACCGTATCGTTGATGGTCAGCCATGTGCTACAACACGTATCGCTTATGGCACAAATGCAAGCCGAACAAGAACTGGCTATGCAGATGGAACAGAACCCAGAACTAGCTATGCAGATGCAACAACAAGAGATGATGAACCAGCAGGCGATGGCCCAAGGACAACCGCCCATGCCAAACCCGATGCTAGAAAACATGAAAGCGCAAACAGAATTAGAACTTATGCAACAGTTAATGCCTAGACTGGACGAGATACTTAAAGTAGACTCCGATCCTATAGCAGAACTGAAAGCACAAGAACTACAGATAAGAGCACAAGAAAACCAAGACGATAAAGAAATAGCAGAAAAACGTTTAGAAATTGACGAAGAAAAGATAAAATCGCAAGAAGACATCGCTGCCATGAAGATACAAGCTGATCGGGAGCGCAATAGCGGAGGCTAAAATAGACGAACTTAATTTCGCGCAAATGGTTCAGCGCGCCATCTCTTCAAAGGAAGAGCAGATAAAAGAGATAATGCTGTCAGGTTCAATCGAATCACACGAACAGTACCAAAATCTTGTCGGTCAAGTGCAAGCTTTAAATTTCGTACGCGAAGAAGTTAGAAACCTTTTAAAGAAAATGGAGACGTTCGATGACGAAGACGACACTTGAAGAGCAATGGGCTGAGAAGAAACAAGCCAAGTTGCCGCTCGAAGAAATATACGAAAGCGGAAAGAAAGAAACCGATCCGCAAACACTAAATCCAGAAAAGATAACAGATAGTGCTTTGAACCAACTACCAACGCCAACAGGCTGGCGTATCATGGTGTTGCCGTACCAAGGCAAAAAAGTTAGCGACGGTGGGATCCACCTTGTTAGCAAAGCACTCGAAAGACAACAAGCCGCTACGGTGTTGGGCTATGTTTTAAAAACAGGTCCGCTCGCGTACGACGGCGAGAGATTCTCTAAAACAGGTCCATGGTGTAAGGAAGGAGACTGGGTACTCTACGCGAGATACGCAGGCTCTAGAATTGACATCGATGGTGGGGAAATCAAGATACTGAACGATGACGAAATCATCGCAACAGTAACTGATCCTGAAGCAATCATACATAACTTTTAAACATGGAGAGGACCATGCCAGATGATAAATTTTCAAACCTAAGTCAAGCAGACGAAATGGTGCCTATGGATACAGAAGGCAACGGAGTAGAAGTAGCATTACCAGAAGAACCTGTTGACGAATCAGCTGCCGTAATTGAGGAAGTGCAAGAAGAAACTGCACAACCTGAAGTATCAGCTGCCGAACAAGAACAAGAAGAATACAGCAAAGGCGTACAAAAACGAATCGACAAACTAACAGCGAAACTAAGAGAAGCAGAGCGTAGAGAACAAGCAGCAACGGAGTTTGCTAACAATGTAAAGCAAGAAAACGATACTTTAAAAACAAAAACACAAGAACTAGATTCAAACTACATTTTAGCCGAAGCCAACAGGGTAACGGCAGAAACCGAAAAGGCAAAAGCCGATTTAAGAAAAGCTAACGAAGACGGAGACATAGACAAACAAACAGAAGCGCAACAAAGACTAGCTGCTTTGGCGGCAGACGCTAGCGGGCTAGAACGCGCTAACAAGGAAAGGGAAGCTGCAAAACCCGTTGAGGCAGAGCAAGCCCCTACAACTGAAACCCCCACATACGAGCAACCTCAGTATCCAGACCCTGATCCAAAGGCGGAATCGTGGGCAGAAGACAACCAATGGTTCGGGCAGGACAGGGCCATGACCATGACTTCTTTTGCGATTCACGAAGATCTAGTTAAAGAAGGATTTGATCCGAGTAGTGATGAGTATTATACTGAAGTGGACAAAAGGATTAGAGATGAGTTTCCTCACAAGTTTGATGAAGACTCATCCGCTAGAAACCGACCCGTTCAAGCGGTTGCATCTGCTAAACGCAGTGCAAAAACTGGACGCAGCAAATCTGTGAAACTCACACCTTCACAGGTATCAATAGCTAAAAAATTGGGTGTGCCACTTGAAGAATACGCGAAGTATGTTAAATAACGTGGAGATAACATAATGGCAGATAAAAAACAAAACGACACAACTCGTGAACCACGCGAGGCTCAGTCAAGAGAAAGAAGTTCTCAAAGAAGACCTTGGGCCCCTCCTTCCGCTTTGGATGCACCAGAGCCACCAGCAGGTTACGTACACAGATGGGTACGAACTGAAGTCAGAGGATACGACGACACCAAGAACGCAAGCGCCAGACTCAGAGAAGGCTGGGAGCCCGTTCGTGCTGACGAATATCCTGACTTTCAGTATCCGTCCATCGGTGATGGTAAGTATGAAGGTGTAATTGGTGTTGGCGGTCTAGTGCTTTGTAGGATTCCGCAGGAAACTGTAGATGAAAGAAGTCAATACTTCCAAGCAAAGACTAGGGATCAAATGCTATCAGTAGATAACGATTTGATGAAAGAAGAGAATCCAGCCATGCCTATTAATAAAAATAGACAAAGTCGCGTAACATTTGGCGGAAACAGAGGCGAGTAATCGAATTTGTTTCTTAATTTTAATTTGTAAAAAGGAAAAGTTTAATGGCTAATGTAGATGCAGCTTTTGGTTTAAGACCTTACAAAGGACTTAACCCAGCAAGTGCTGTCCCATCCGCTAATAAATACTTAATTAATCCATCAGGTTATGGCACTACTATCTTCCAAGGTGACCTCGTTAAATTTAACGCTGGTTACATTGAGCAAGCTGGTGTAAGTGACGCTAACATCGTTGGTGTATTTAATGGCGTGTTCTACCAATCTTCAGACGGACCTGTATACAAAAACCACTATGTAGCAAGCACTACTGCTAGCTCAGGTGACATTGAAGTATACATTTACGACGACCCTAACACTTTGTTCTTGATTCAAGGTGATTCGGCAACGAACACTGCTCAAGCAAACGTAGGGAAGAACGCTGATACTGTTGGAACAAGCGGAAGCACTACAACTGGAATCTCCTCCAGAGAACTTGACGTTTCGACTATAGCAACTACTCAGGGCTTACAGCTCAAAATAGTTGGTGTAGACCAAGGACCAAATAACGATGAACTCGGTACAACGCACACTAATTTGATTGTTCAAATTAATGAGCACGCGTACAGAGGTCCCGTAGCAGGTACATAAGATGGCAATATCTAGAGCACAATTAGTAAAAGAACTAGAGCCCGGATTAAATGCACTTTTTGGATTAGAGTACGACAGATATGAAGATGAACATGCCGAAATTTTCGACACAGAAACTTCAGATCGTGCCTTTGAAGAAGAGGTAATGCTTTCCGGATTTGATGCAGCACCTGTTAAGTCTGAGGGAGCAGGAGTGGCTTTTGACACAGCGCAAGAATCATTCACAGCTCGTTACACTCACGAGACAGTTGCCTTAGCTTTCAGTATCACTGAAGAAGCGATTGAAGATAACTTGTACGACAGATTGTCTGCAAGATACACAAGAGCTTTAGCTAGAAGTATGTCAAACACCAAGCAAATTAAAGCAGCCTCAGTTTTAAACAACGCGTTCAACAGCAGTTTTGCTGGCGGTGACGGTAAAGAGCTTTGTGCTACTGACCACCCTACTATCGGTGGCGGTAACTTCAGAAATGAGCTTTCTACTGCTGCTGACTTAAACGAGACTTCTCTTGAGCAAGCGTTGATTGATATTGCGGCGTTCATTGATGAACGTGGACTAAAAGTAGCAGTACAAGGAACTAAGTTAATTATTCCTAAAGAGCTACAGTTCACAGCTGACAGATTGCTTGAATCAACTTTGAGAACAGCTACTTCTGATAACGATGTAAACGCTATCAGAAACATGGGTATGCTGCCTGAAGGTTATGTGGTTAACCACTATTTGACAGACACTGATGCTTTCTTTATTAAGACTGATGCACCAAACGGATTTAAAATGTTCGCTAGGTCACCAATCAGAACTTCAATGGAAGCAGACTTCGATACTGGTAACGTTAGGTACAAGGCTAGAGAAAGATACTCTTTTGGATTCTCGGATCCAAGATGTGTATTCGGTTCTCCCGGAGCATAATAGTTCAATTTTAAAGGAACCTTTGCCGGGGGTTTCTCACTCAACCCGGCAACTTTTTTCTTGTATTCCCTTAATTTCATATATAATCTTAGTAATCAACTAGGGATAAAATTAATGGTTTATCGACTGCCCTAGCAGACTCGCCAAGACGATAAACGTAATTAAGGAGACTTAATATGGCAAAATCAACTTTTAGTGGACCGGTCAAATCGCTAGCAGGATTTATCTCTGCTGGTAATGCGGCTGTGGTCAGTTTAACAGCAGACACAACTTTAACTGTGGCTGCGCACGCAGGGAAAATTTTAACTACTAACGATGCTGACGGTAAATTTACTTTACCTAGTATTGTTGCTACTGCTCCGGGCAGAGATGACGATCCTAATCAATTAAATAATTTAGGAGCTAGTTTCTTCTTCGTAGTAGAAACAGCAGCTACTGACATGGACATCTTAACCGATGGTACAGATAAATTTGTCGGTGGGCTTTACACTGGTAAAGACGATGCTACTGGTAAAACTTTTATATCAGGCGCTAGTAACGACGTAATTACAATGAACGGATCAACAAAAGGTGGACTAGCAGGAAGTATCGTTAAGGTAACTGCTATCGCTTCTGCTAAATATGCAGTAGAAGGAATCATCTTAGGTTCAGGCACTATAGTTACTCCATTTGCTGACGCGTAATAGGAGATAAATTATGGCTGATACAGTAACAAGTCAAACTATTCAAGATGG